>SDBU01003596.1_pt1 | contig 19602 bp, 16 predicted proteins | sample 2277071 | NCBI WGS metagenome assembly SDBU01 (sample SAMN10397929, study PRJNA504765) | marine sediment metagenome | isolation source: marine sediment core GS08_GC12, 126 cmbsf | place: Arctic Ocean: Gakkel Ridge, Loki's castle | collected 2008 | reverse complement strand
TTAAATTTTATCCCCTGCCAGGGCCTAAACCATATCCGGGTTCGCCGGGCCAGGTCAGAGATATTTGGCTCTGCCTTGGAGTTTTGTGTCTAAAATTACTATGGAGGATTAAACCATGAAGCCTGTCGTTCTCGTTACCCGCAAGCTGCCGGATGTCGTCGAGGACCGTCTGCGACGCGACTACGACCCGATCTTAAACCCTGATGATACGCTCTACTCCAGTGACGATATCATCGAACGCGCCCAAGACGCGGATGCCATTTTGCCCTGCCACACCGAGCAGTTTACCGCCGACATAATTGCCCGTCTGTCTGAGCGCGTGCGTGCCATTGCCAATTTCTCCGTCGGCTACGACCATGTGGATATCGATGCAGCCAAGGCCCGGGGACTTATTGTAACCAATACGCCGGAGGTGTTGTCCGACGCCACAGCGGAACTGACCATAATGCTGATGCTGGGCGCGGCACGGCGGGCCTACGAGGGTGAACGGCTGGTCCGCACCCGGGAGTGGAAGGACTGGAGTCCCAGTTTCATGGTGGGTACCCAGGTAACGGGCAAGCGACTGGGTATTCTCGGATTTGGCCGTGTCGGTCGGGTCGTAGCCAGACGGGCCCGCGGATTCGACATGCAGATCCACTACCATAACCGCCGGCGTCTGCCGCCCGAGCTCGAAGAAGGCGCAGTCTATCACCAAACTCCCGAAGACCTGATGCCCCATTGCGATTTTTTGACGCTCCACACCGTTGCATCCCCTGAAACCATTAAATTGCTGAACGCTGAGCGTATTGCCCTGTTGCCGGATGGGGCTATCGTTGTTAATGCGAGCCGCGGTGTCGTTATTGACGACGAGGCCCTGATCGCAGCGCTTAAGTCCGGCAAGCTGACCGCCGCCGGTTTGGACGTCTACAATAATGAACCGGACATCCCTCCGGAATACCGGCAGTTGCCCAACGTGTTCCTGATGCCGCACATCGGCAGCGCCACCAGGGAAACCCGGGAGGCCATGGGATTCCGGGCGATCGACAATCTGGATGCCATCTTCGCCGGACGTGAACCCCGCGATCGCGTGGCTTAAGGTTATTTCATTCACTTAGTGACTGAGTATCAGGAACGTTCGAAGTCAAGGAGGTGAAGCAAATGACACAACAAACTACAGAAGAAAAAGAAAGAGCTTTAAACGGTGTGGACAAGGCCATAATTCGCGAGGACATTCTCCGGAGCTTCCCAAGGCTTTTCGGGACCAAAACGATAAACGGTCGAAAAGTCAATGTGGAACAGGAGATTGCCGCACTCGCCCAAGAGCTGCATCCCGAGATCGCCGCGGCCCTCACCGCGCGCCGGTCGCTACTGCATTCTCCCGCGCCGGTCCGCGAGAAATATGCCTGGCCGAAGTGGGACGACACCTTTGAGGATCCCGTAACGGAGCAATTCCGGACCTATCGCCAGATCGTCCAGGGCTTGATTGACAACTTTCTCGGTCGGGACAGCGAGTGGCGCTGGCGGCTCAACGACGAAGCGCCCATCCCCAAGGACGCCCACCCGTTGACGAATCCCGGCTTGGAACTCACCGGGCCGTGGCATCCGCTGGACATGGCCTTCAAAGCGTTGAATAGCCCGGCGCCCATAAATATGCCGGACTTTGAAGACGCCTCGCCGTCCCATTTCCGCCCCGACGGCGCGTCCGCGGATCAGCCCATAGGGATTTTCGCGGCCTTGGAGAACGCGAAAGAGATCTTCGAAGGCGCCTGGGCCGACCGCACCTATGAGGTGGAGAAGAAAGGCGAAATGCGCGAGTACAAGATCAAAGAGTCTCCGGCGCGGTGGCCGACCCGGTTTGCCCGGCCTCCGGGCATTCACGTGCGGTATGACCACATAACGGTCGCAGGCCAACCGGTGCATGGTGTGATTCCCATCACCCTCATCTGGGCGCTCAACAACTACGAGTCCCTCACACGGGCCGGTACCGGCCTATACTACTACATCCCAAAGATTCAGACTTCTCAGGAAGCTCTCATTGTGGAGAAGCTCCTGGTACGGGTGGAAGGCTTGATCGGCGTCCAGCCCGGCACCATCAAGATCAAAGTCCTCTACGAGGAGGGGGATGCGGGCCGGTTCTTGCCTGTGATCGCCTGGGTCTTGCGACGCAGGCTCCTGGGGACGAACGTTGGCCGCTGGGACTACCTGGCCAGCATCATGGAGATGTGGAAGGACGATCCGCAGGGCGTGTTTCCGGATCCGCAGTCGATCGGCATGGCCACCCCGAACATGATTGCATATCAGCGGTATAACGCGCTGATGATGCTCATGGCCGGCATGAAGAACGGCGAGCTCAGCCACGGGGCTCCCATTGGCGGGATGGCGGCGGTAATGATCTACCAACCGACCGATCCCTATGGCCGCTCACAGTATAACCCGCTGGCCCTGCGTGCGATGGTCATCGACAAGATGCGAGAGCGTCTGCTGGGTCTCATCTTTGTACCCGAGGAGCAGCTGCCCGCAGGTCGACAGCCCACCCTGGAAGAGATCCTTGCCGGAGGGGTGCAGGGACGACTCTACGATGCCTATCGGCAAAGTTGGGTTGCCAGCCCCGATCCGGCCTACGTCGCCGCTGGCAGCGCACCTTTGGAGGCTCCCGTAACGCAGCTCCAGGCGATCCTCGATGCGCCGCCACAGGAAGTGAACGTGAAAGACAAACCGGTGCCGACGGTCGCCAGTGGTCTCGTGGAGGCCGAGCGGCTGCTGCTGCAATCCCGCGGCTTGTTGAATTCCCAGGGCAAGATCACACCCTGGGTCGTCACCGAGGACATGTTCAGCATGCCGGAGAAGCTCTTCACGCCAGAACTCTGGGACAGTATCTTTGGTGTGCCGAAGGGTGAGATCACTATTGAGCACATCCAGCACGCCTTCTACATGGCGGCGAACTACGGCTTCCAGATTCTCGACGGTAACTTCGCGGCCGCCATCGACGACTACGAGCTTTCGCTGCGTTTCATGAATGATCTCGCCACCTACCGGATCGATGTGTCGTGGCTGTGGACCCTCCTCCATCACCAGGCCGTCATCACCAAGGACGGCTACCTAAAACGGCCTGCGCTCACCGAGGATGGGCTCACGCCGGCTGAAGACGCCTTCGAGGTCAAGGCCGGGACCCGCTTCACCGAGGAGCTGTTCATGAGGTTGTGGAACTACCACAACGAATGGACGTCGGAGTTCTTCGCCGAGCTGGACCGCCTCGGCAATCCGGGCCTCTTTGACCGCGCCAAGGCGCCTGTCATTATGGAGATCCTGAAGCGCCAATTGCTGTCGCCCCGTTACATCCAGCACAGCGCCCGCGTGCTCTTCGTCCTGGCACCGGCGAACGCGCAGGAGCGCGTGCAGCTTCTCGAGGCGATCTTCACCCTCTCCCGCGAGGAAGTTGTCAAGCGCGTTCATGCAGGCACGCTGAACAAGTCCGCGTTGGATGTCCACGATTATGTCTATGACATCTTTCCGGGGATCGAAGGAGAATAGCGATCGGCGGTGAGTGCCGGCGACCGGCCGTATGCCGGAAACACATCAATTGGCGGGACCCTCCAGAGGCGGGTAAACATTGGCAAGGGGCCGAGGCTTCCGTTTTATATCCCAAAGCCCCAAGTGTTTAAGGATTTTATCAACACACCGAAAGCGCCGGCTGTTTTCGGTCCGTTTTCCCAAGGTGTAAAAACAGATTCTCTGGTCTTTACCACGGGGCAGCTTCCGATTGATCCGGTGACCGGTAAGATCGTCAGTGACGATATCCAAGAGCAGACCCGTCAGGTTCTTCTCAATCTTAAGGCAATACTTGAAGAGGCGGGATGTTCCCTTGATCGGGTTCTGAAGGCAACGGTGTTCATCACCAGCATGAACGACTTCACAAAGGTCAACGAAGTCTATGCCGGGTTCTTCTCAGACAAGCCTCCAGCCCGGTCATGCGTCGAGGTTTCAGGGCTGGCCATGGGAGTGAAAGTTGAAATTGAAGCGATTGCCTTGCTTCCCTAGATCGGCTATCTACGCTTATCAGTTCGGCACACGTATTTTTCGTACCGTTGCCAAGTGAAAACGATGACGGAGTCATTAGAGGTCATCCACGGCCAATAAAAGGCATTTTGGTGGCCATGATGGTCATAAATTGCACGTTTACATTCAAGGGGAGGCTCGCCATATGTACGATGGCGCTTGCCACATGATCCAGATCCATGGTCGGCTCGGCAGCGATGGAACCATCTGCCTGGGTTGCCCCGGCACCATCTTCTAAAATGGATTTAATCAGATCGGTGGCGGCATTGCCGATGTCTATCTGGCAGCAAGCAATATCGTACTTGCGGCCATCTAAGGACATCGATTTGGTGAGACCGGTTATGGCATGCTTGGTGGCCGTGTAGGGGGCTGAATTGGGTCGCGGAGCGTGGGCCGATATGGAGCCGTTGTTGATGATACGCCCCCCCATGGGCTGCTGGCTCTTCATGATTCTAAAAGCTTCCCGGGCGCACAGAAATGCACCGGTTAAGTTGATGTCCACGACGGCTTTCCACTCTTTGTAAGGGATATCTTCAAATAGGGCCGACGGTCCGAAAATCCCCGCATTGTTAAACAGAACATCGATCCGGCCAAAGGCTGCTTTAGCCTGGGCGAACAGGTTGTGAACAGCGTCCGGATCGGCCACGTCCGTGGGGACAACCAGCGATCTTGAACCGGCCGAACCGGATTCCGCTGCGGTCGTTTCCAACGGAGCCTTGCGGCGTCCGGCCAGGGCAACCGAATATCCCTCTTGAAGAAAGGCGCAAGCGGTCTGCCTGCCGATTCCGGATCCGGCACCGGTAACAATTGCGACCTTCGCGTTCGAACTCATATGCAGCTCCTCTTTCCTATAAAATCACGAAGCGATTTTATCTGTTATCACCAAGGTCGGCGCAGTTCAAACAGTTGGGCGGAGTTTCATTGTTCAGCCCGGCCAATAGATTCTCGGTAGCCATCTGCGCCATCTTGGTCCGAGTTTCGATGGTGGAGCTGCCTATATGAGGGAGCAGCACTACGTTGTCAAGCTCTGAAAGGCCCGGTGTCAGCCGGGGTTCGTCCTCATATACATCCAGGCCCGCGCCGGCTATTGTTTTACGGACAAGGGCTTCTTGAAGAGCCCTTTCATCGATCACCGGTCCGCGGGACGTGTTGATCAGGTATGCTGTCGGCTTCATCATGTCCAGTTCTTTGTGTCCGATAAGGTGGGTGGTTTGCTGAGTAAGGGGCACGTGCAGCGAAACAAAATCAGATGTTTGCAGCAATGATGTCAGGCCTGCGTAAGTTACGTTTAACGTTTTTTCTTGGGTTTGCTCCAGCCTTTGCCGGCTGTAATAGATAACGTTCATGTCGAAGGCGGCCGCCCTTTTGATAACCGCCTTGCCGATGCGTCCAGGACCGATAATGCCAAGGGTTTTCCCTGAAATGTCCTGGCCCAGAAAATGCAACGGCGCCCAGAATTTGAATTCCCCCGCCCGCGTTCTGCGGTCTCCTTCGACCAGCCGTCGGCCCGTTGCCAAAATCAGGGCAAAGGCCAGATCGGCGGTGGACTCCGTAAGCACACCCGGTGTGTTGGAAACCGGAATTCCCCGGGCGGTGGCGGCCTCGATGTCGATAAGGTTGAAACCGACGCCGTAATTGGCTATTATCTTAAGATTCGGGGCACGGCCGAGCAGTTGCTCGTCGATTTGATCGGTAATCATGCACAACAGGCCGTCTTTATCCGCAACACTATGCAGCAGTCTTTCCCTGTCCATGGGCTTGTCTTGAGTGTTGATGTCAACCTGATGATCTTTTTCTATCAGCGCCAGGACTGAATCCGGAAGGCGCCCGGTTACAAGTACGTTCATCGTCTTCTCCTTTTTCCCACTTGTACAGATCCCGCAGGCGCAAGGCCAAGCCGCAGACGGAATATAAGCCGGAGTGCTGCGAATCGGCAATGTCGCGGTTCTGAAGAACTTGATCTGTTATTGCGTCTATGGCAATCATGGCGTGTTACTGAACGATGATGATGCCGGCCAGAGTTCCTTTGGGCATATCGTCAGGTTTGGCATCGCTGCCGATGGGGTAAATATCCCATCCTTCCCGGGCGACCATTTTATAGACGTCAATGCCTACGGCTTCCATGGAAGGCCTTGATTTTAACGCAAATCGGCACCGATTCCCTTCCATGGCCTGGCAGGTTTTTTGCTGCCCGCAGAGGGTGTGACGGCAGGAGCCGGCGGCGAAGCCAAAGGCCAAATAATGGCCGTCATAAAAGGCATTGGATTCAATTTCATTGACGATATTGAAAACTTCCTGATAGGCGTCCACCCGTTCTTTGATGGTGGCCCTATCTCTAACAATAACCTCTGGAGGCACATCCTTTATAAAAAAGACGGCCCAATTGTATTTATTTAAAAGATCATTTAGTTCAGCCGGCTTCAGGGTGTTCGGCGGGCAGTGAGCGCTGGCGCCATACCCGAAACATCTGGGTATCTGGCACTTCAACGTCACCCGCTCATCCACCGGGATCTGTTCGGCGCTAACTATTGTTGCCCTGGAGGCTCCCAATTCAAGGGCTTTTTCTTTGTACTTTTCCAGGTCCTGTTGAAGCTGATCCTCCCACATGTCAACACTGATTTTTCTTATCGCTTTCCCCATAACCACTCCTTCTGGCTTTCATTTTTCCTCATAAACGGCTGTCGCAGCATCAATCGCTCCAGGATGAATCTTTATTTTTTCGGCCTTTAGCAAGGTTTTGAGTGCAGCAAGGAAAATCAGAACATTTCTCCGACTACTAGAATGACCCATTAAACCAACGCGCCAAATTTTACCAGCCAACTCTCCCAACCCTCCACCGATTTCAATACCGAACTCATTGAGCAATGCTTTTCGAATCTTGATATCATCCACGCCGTCAGGAATGCAAATCGCATTCAACATTAGTAAACGTTCAGGTTCGGGCACCAACATTGAAAGCCCCATTGCTTCAATTCCAGCAACCAGAGCGCGGTGGTTCAACAAGTGTCGTTCAAAACGTGCCTCCAAGCCTTCTTCGGCGATAATGCGTAATGCTTCACGGAAACCGTATATCATATTAATTGGTGCCGTGTGATGATACTTCCTTTCCGCGCCCCAATAGTCCCGTACCATGGACATATCAAAATACCAGCTTGCAACAGGTGTTTGGCGCTTTTCTAGCGCGTCGATTGCAGAGGAACTAAATGAAACGGGTGAAAGTCCAGGCGGACAGGATATACATTTCTGAGTTCCGCTGTAGGCCGCATCGATCTTCATCTTGTCAAGGGCAACTTCCATGCCTCCCAAAGAGGTAACGGTATCCACTAAAAACAGAGCGCCGGAATTGTCCGCGATATCGGCAATATCTGCCAAAGGTTGGCATACACCCGTGGATGTTTCTGCATGCACGACAGCAATCACTTTAGGTTTGTGTCCTTCCACAGCTTTCCGAACTTTCTCTGGATCAATCGCTCTCCCCCATTCTCCATCTACACGGATAAGTTCACAGCCCAAGCGATTCACGATGTCGGACATCCTTGTTCCGAATACTCCATTGACACAAACCACAACCTCATCACCAGGTTCCAACAAATTGACAAAGCAGGTCTCCATGCCTGCGCTCCCAGTACCAGACACTGGAATGGTTAACGGATTTTCCGTTTGGAAAAGATATCTGAGAAGCTGTTGAACCTCATTCATAACCGATAAAAAGTAAGGGTCTAAATGGCCGATGCATGGCGCAGACATGGCCTGAAGAACTCGTGAAGGAACATTACTTGGCCCCGGTCCCATTAGAATGCGTTCACCCGGATCAATATCTCTGAAATCTTTCGAATTAAAATCCATGCAATCTCCTATAATATTTTTTCATTTTCTCTCAATACGGTTTTGAGGTGCAGAGTTCTTGCCTCAATCATGTATTCACATTTTAATTTGAACACAGATTATGTGTTACCAGTATGTCGAATCGCCGGAATTATAGACATCATCAATTAGGATTGTCAAGTCAAGCAAACTCAACTTTGACTGTTGTCAAATCATTTTCGTCCAGTGACATAAAAGAAACTCGCCTTATGATTTTGGTTCCGAATCTGCTATTGACCCAATAAATCCCCTGGTGTACATTCAGGCAAGAAATCCTCTCTATTAATAATTGAACCTTTTTAGACTATATTGGATTTCTTTGATTATTAATAAAATAGCTAATTTGTTTAGTCACTTTAGCGGAGGGAGTCAAAATGAAAATAGCTGTTTTTGGTACAGGAGCCGTGGGAGGCTACTTTGGTGGCAGGTTGGCTCAGTCTGGAGAAGAAGTCATCTTTATCGCACGAGGAAAACATCTACAGGCTATGAAGAATAATGGCTTAAAAATCGATAGTATTAATGGTGATTTTATTGTTCAACCAGTCCAGGCAACTGATAATCCTGAAGAGGTAGGAACTGTGGATATGGTCCTGGTAGGTGTCAAAGCATGGCAGGTTTCAGATGCAGCAGTAGCTATGAAGCCGATGGTTGGGCCGCAGACCTTTGTGCTTCCGCTTCAAAATGGAGTTGAAGCACCTTCTCAGCTGGCAGCCGTATTGGGCCGGGAACATGTTTTAGGTGGATTGTGTGGTCTTATTTCTTATATCGCTGAACCAGGACATATTTGCCATGCCGGGACAGATCCTTTCATTAGGTTTGGTGAATTGGATAATCGCCCCAGTGATCGTGTCGAATGGCTACGTAAAGCATTTGAACGAACATCGGGGATAACAGTGAATATCCCTTCAGACATTCACGTTGCCATGTGGCAGAAGTTCGTGCTCATTACAGCTTGGAGTGGTATGGGGGCAATCACTCGGGCTCCTATCGGGATATTCCGCAGTCAACCCGGTACACGTCAGATGTTAGAGCGGGCAATTTTTGAGATCTATGATGTTGCGCGAGCATGCGACATCGACTTGCCTGAAGACGTTGTTGTCAAAACGATGAAATTTCTTGATGCCCTACCTTCGGAAGGAACAGCCTCAATGCAGCGGGACATTATGGATGGAAAACCATCGGAACTGGAGGAGCAAAATGGAGCTGTGGTGCGCTTAGGTCAGGAAGTAGGAGTAGAAACGCCAGTTAATAATTTTATCTACAATAGCTTACTTCCTATGGAAATGCGCGCACAGGGTCAAATAACATTTTAGTTCAAACGAAGTTTGTAGACTTAAGCTATAGAGGTGCTATATATTCCTTTTGTTGATATTTTGAGGACTATCATATAATTCTGTAACTATCAAATTTTAGCTGAGGACCACGGGCGTAAGCCCGTGGGTATCTACTGTGATACGTTTTTTGATTAACTGGATTAATCCGCCAGACTTACGGCGGATAAATATCAAGTCTATCCCTGGCCCAGACCTGGATTTGCAAGTTTGCATCTTTGGTTCTGGCTTATATATTTTACGGCATCCTTAGTATGTTCTATGGAAGTCGCGCCAGGGCGGGCCTGTTATCCTGTCAAATATTTTGCCCCCAGTGAACTATTACACTCATTCAAGTCCGGACTGTTCCCGAATACTGCGGGCCACGGCGGACAAGTCTTCGTTTGCATGCCCGCGGGCGATGAGTCCGGTTTCTACCTGCTCAAGATAAGCCGTCAAAGGCATGGTGACGCCCAGTTCTCTGGCGATTTCCAGCGCAATATTGAGATCCTTGCGGTGCAGCTCGACTTTGAAGCCTAAAGGATAATCGTTTTTGATCATGTTTTTCGACCGGTTCGATAGCGCCCAAGAACCGGCAGCGCCACCTCCGACAGCTTGGATAACCTTATCCATATCAAGACCGGCTTTTATTCCCAGAATGACTCCTTCGGCAACGCTCCAGAATGTTCCTCCCACGACAATCTGGTTAATGGCTTTGGTGAGCTGGCCTGCGCCGACGGGGCCGATATGGGTGATGGTTGTTCCCATAGCCCTTAACACCTGATCAACTTTTTCAAGGTCTTCGGCTTCCCCGCCAACCATAATGGAAAGAGTACCTTTCTGAGCGCCTTCGGATCCTCCGGATACCGGGGCATCGATCATTTTAATTCCCTTTTCCCCAAGCGCTTCTGCAATTTGGCGGGTAGCAGACGGACTGATGGTGGACATGTCCACCACAATCGACCCGGCTTCGGCACCATGTACGACACCATTTTCCCCCAGAATGACCGCCTCAACATCAGGGGTGTCGCTGACGCAGGTGATGACGACCTCGGCGCCGGCTGCCGCTTCCCGGGGTGAACCGGCCCGCCGAGCTCCGGCGTTGGCCGGTGCCTCTTCCTTTTCTCTGGTCCGGTTGTGAACCGTAAGATCGAAACCGGCGTTAATGATATTGAGGGCCATGGGTATACCCATGGTTCCCAGACCGATAAAAGCGACGTTCATATGATACCTCCTTTCACTTATTTTTTTCCTTCGGCCAGAATCTCTGCAATATGTTTGACCTGTATCGTTCCTCTGCGCTTGTCCATCCCGCCGCGTATCTGCATAACGCAGCCCGGGCAGTCCGTAACCAGAATCTGGGCGTCTGTTTCTTGTATATTATCCAGCTTTTTTTTCAAGATTTCCGAGGATATTTCAGGAAAGTCAACCGAATAAGAGCCGCCGAATCCGCAACAGACGTCTTCGTCTTTGGCCGGCACATACTCGTAACCGGCCTGTTCGATAAGTTTTCGGGATTCCTCGGTGACACGCAACCCCCGGCAAAGATGACAGGGTGCATGATAGGCGACTTTTTTACGTGTTTGCTCAAATTCCTCGGCGGAAACATTCAGGACATTCATCATAAACGAGCTGTAATCGATGATTTTATCCGTAAATGCATTCAAGTTTGCCGGTGTATCGGAATCGTATTTGAATATTTTGTGATAATTGTGCTTAAGGTGAGAGCCGCAGGACGCGCACAAGCTCAGTATGTAATCGTACTTTTCGGGCTGCATCGCCGTGATGTTCTGAAGGGCCAATTCCTTGGCGGTTTCTTCCTCAGCCGCCGTCAGTAAGGGCAGCCCGCAGCAGGTTTGATCCATGGGAAATTCCATCTGGACCTTGTGTCCCTTAAGTGATGCCAGCAGCGCTTGGGCCTGCTCCGGATAGATAAAATCAACGGCGCATCCGCAAAAAAACGCAATGGTGTACTGTGGATCGGCAACCTGCGGGCGCAGTTGGCTCCATTGATCCCTGAACGGTGTTTTGGATATCACCGGAAGGCTTCGAAATCCGTGTTCTTTTTCAAAAAAATGTGGAAGGTGGCGGATCATCGGCCCTTTGCCGGCCAGCGGTTTTTGCGCAAGACGTGCCCGGCGCAAAATAAAATGAAAAAGTTTACGGTTTTTCATGATTTTTGAAAGCAGGACATTTTTCAGCGGCGTTTTACCATCTTCATCCATTACGGCCCGATAGGTTTTTTTAATCAGGTACGGAAGATCGATGTCCACCGGGCATACAGCTTTACATGCCTCGCAGTTGATGCAGTTTTGCACGATGGCCCGGTCATTTTCTTTGCCGTGGTAAAAAAGGGTCAGAATCAGACCGATGGCGCCGATATAAACATGGCCGTACCTGTGTCCTCCCACTTTGCTGTAAATCGGGCATACATTGGCGCATGCTCCGCACCGGATGCACCGCAGCGCTTCCGAAAATATAGGATCTTTGGCAAGTTCCAGACGCCCGTTGTCCAGAAAAACAATGTGCATTTCTTTTCGGTTCGTTGGAGAAGACGCGCATTCCGTGGCACCTTTGATCCAGGTCACATAGGATGTGATCGCCTGACCGGTGGCGTTTCTGGGCAGGACTTTTAGGATGCGAAGCATGCTTTTCAAGTCGGGAACCAGCTTGTCATAGCCCACCAATGCCACATGAACCTTGGGCAACGTGGTTACCAGACGCATATTGCCTTCATTGGTAACCAGTCCCAGTGTTCCTGATTCAGCAATGGCAAAATTGGCCCCGCTGATCCCCATATCCGCCTCCAGATAGGCCGGTCTGAGCTCCTGTCGCGCCACTTTCACCAGCTTGTCTATATTTTCAGCGTCTTGTTTTTTGCGGGTTACCTCCGCAAACAAATCCCCCACCTGGTATCGCGAAAGGTGAATGGCAGGCATTACCATGTGGGACGGTCCCTCGCCCCTTAACTGTATAATCCACTCCCCCAGGTCGGTCTCGGTTACCGTAAAACCTTCTTTCTCCAGATGGTCGTTGAGGAAGATTTCTTCGGCGGTCATGGATTTGGCCTTAATAATCTTTTTTACATGGTTCTCTTTTGCAATGGCGGCAATGATCTCATTGGCTTCACGGGCATTACCGGCCACATGGACCTTGGCCCCGGCGGCTTGGGCATGGGTTTTGAATTCTTCAAAAAGCTCGGTCAGATATGGCAAGGCAGCATCTTTTCCAGCAGCGATTTCATTTTTGATGCCTTCGAAATCTATGCCTTGGTAGACTGTGGGGCGGTTTTCCCGGTACGCTGTACTGAAATTCTCCAGTGCGGTTCGCAGAAATTTATCGCCAAGGGCTTCTTTGAGCTGTTTTTTATAGGATTTTATATCCTGGGCTGTTTTGATCATGCGCGCTTATCCTCCGTAATAAGAATGTGCAGTTCCTGGGGGCCGTGAACACCGATGGCCAGTACCCGCTCGATATCGGCCGTTCTGCTGGCACCCGTTATGAAGGCGTAATACGCAGAAGCATCCCTTTTCAGGACGGCATTCAATCGGTCTTCAAAGGCGGCGGTATCCGGCATGATTTTTGACGCCGACAGCACGGCGACGTGGGTTTCCGCCAGCATTGTAGCGATGCGGACATCCTCGGATGCAGAATCCAGTGCCAGGGTGCCGGTTTCGGCAATACCCCAGTCCGCAAGGGTAAGGGAAGTATGGATCTCACTGGTATGACGTCTGAGGGGGAATTCCAGGAGATTAAGCTTGGCTGAATCGCACTGTTTTTTCAAAAGGCTCCGTACTTCAGCTTCCAATCCCGTGGCAACGACGGTTTTGCCCCCTTGCGTTTTGGTTAAATCAACGGTGTATTGAAGAGCGTCTTCAATAGTTTTTATTTCCTTGACAATGGCCTGAACAGCTTCGGCCTTTGCTTTCATCTGTTGTATTAGATCTTGATTCTGCATAGAACCTCGACATTTAATTAGTGTCCATCCATAAATGGCCCTTTTTGCCCTGCTCGGCGTTCTCTCTCCGAGGCGTTCTCTCTCCGAGGCGTAGGCTCTACGAGCCGGAGGCCGCGGGTTTCCGGCTGCGGCGTACAGGCGTATGCCTACCTGTCCCGCTTTGCGGGGACCGCAAACCCTTGTGCGGCCTTGATCAGGACCAAAATTGCTCATTTCTGAATTGGACACCCATCGTGTTCATTTTGGTTTCGCGGATAGGCACTAATTAGGGTTAAACTCCTGCTCCTAAAGGCCTGTTAAAGATAACCGGCGCTTCTTTGAACCCGGAGCATCCTCGACGTTCGCACAATTAAGGTCAAGTTAACGCATGCCGCCAAGATATGAATAGGGGAAATAACAGATTAATACAAGTATTGAATCAAACAGTTCTAATACATTGATCCGCCCAAGGCGACCACAACTTTAGGCACATAAAATTTTAGACCCTTAAGGCCCTTGGGAGTTCCTAAACCATACGGCCCCTTGAGGGGGCTAATCAAAGCCGGATTCTTTAAATTGGTTATACCAATATACAATTACACATCACATTTGTCAATTTTAAAAGAACCTTGAAATATTACTAATTGTTTGATAATCAGATTATTAGAAGAAAAAATATGCACGATGACCAGGGGAATGTTTCCCTTATTGGAATATTGGTCATACTAATTTTTAAGGGCACGCCCTGCAGTTTAAATGTTGAGGAGGAATCATGGTCAGTCAGGCACTATTGAATGAATTTCAAGCCGTGGTGGGAAAGGAGAATGTCTTCACGGACCCGGCTGATCTGGTAACGTATTCGTATGATGCCGCTGTCCTGGAAGCGGTAGTGCCTGCCATTGCCCTGCGTCCCACCACTGCTGAGGCCTTAAGCCGGGCGGTACGATTGTGCAATGAAAACAGCCTGCCCCTCACCGTACGCGGGGCCGGGACCAATTTGAGCGGGGGAACCATTCCATCGCCTAACGGCGTGGTGCTGCTGACCAATGCGCTCAACCAGATACTGGAGATCAACGAAGAAGATATGTATGCCGTTGTCCAGCCGGGAGTGATAACGGCCAAATTTGCTGCCGCCGTTGAGGCCAAGGGACTTTTTTACCCGCCCGATCCCGGGAGCCAGGCGGTTTCCACCCTCGGCGGGAATGTGGCGGAAAACGCCGGGGGCCTGCGGGGTCTCAAATATGGCGTTACCAGTGATTATGTAATGGGTTTGCAGTTTTTTGATGTGAATGGAGAACCCGTCATCACCGGCTCCAAAACCGTCAAATGCGTCACCGGTTACAATCTGGCCGGTTTGCTGGTCGGTTCTGAAGGGACCTTGGGCGTATTCAACGAAATCACCTTGAAGCTGATTCCGCCTCCGGCTTTTCACAAAGCCATGGTTGCCGTGTTTGACAAAATGGATAACGCCTCTGAAACCGTAGCCGCCATCATCGCCAATCGGATTGTTCCGGCCACGCTGGAATTTTTGGATAACTTCACCATCCGTGCCGTGGAAGATTTCAGCCGCGCAGGACTGCCGGTGGAGGCGGCGGCATTGCTTCTGATAGAAGTCGACGGCCATCCGGCACAGGTGCAAGAGGAGGCCGACAAAGTGGAAGCCCTGTGCCGCAAAATGGGTGCAACATCCATACGCGTGGCCCAGGATGCGGCCGAAAGGGACAAGGTCTGGGAAGCACGGCGCAGCGCCCTTTCGGCGCTGGCCAAATTAAAGCCGACCGTGGTTCTGGAAGATGCCACGGTTCCCAGGAGCAAAATACCCGATATGGTGCGGGCCATCCAGGATATCAGCCGGCAGTATGACATTCCCATCGGTACGTTCGGCCACGCCGGAGACGGAAACCTCCATCCGACGATTCTCACCGACCGTCGTGATAAAGCGGAATGGCAGCGGGTGGAGTCTGCCATCGACGCTATTTTTGACAGGGCGCTCTCTTTGGGCGGGACCCTTTCCGGTGAACACGGAATCGGCACGGCCAAATCCCGCTTCCTGGAACAGGAGACCAGCAAGGCGACCATCGTCTACAGCCGGCGAATCAAGGCTGCCCTGGATCCAAACAACATCCTTAACCCGGGGAAAATTATTGGTCATTAGTCATTTGTCATTGGCCATTAGTTCCCTGGTTGTGGCTTTTTTGCTTTTTGTGGTAAAAAATCTAAACGGTATAATTTCTCTATTGTAAATGATTGAATATTTTCGATTGAAGATTGACTATTGAAGGTATTCTTCCAATCTTAAAATATTATAATCAAAACAGTGGAGCAAAGCGACTTCCATAAATAGTCAATTTTCAATATTCAATAATCAATTGAAAGGGCGAGGCGACTTCATTAAATCGTCAATTTTCAATTTTCATTTTGGCTCCGGTTTATCCGGGTTAGGGATTGGTCATTGGATGTTGGATATACAAATGACGATTGACTAATGAATAAACCCGGAGGATTCAAATGTCCGGCATGAAAGCGCTGACAACGCTGATGAAAGAACTCGAAGATCAGGTTATCGTCTGTATGCGGTGCGGCATGTGCCAGGCGGTTTGTCCGCTTTTTGCGGAAACCGGCCGGGAAGCTGATGTGGCCCGGGGTAAACTGGCTCTTTTAGACGGGCTGATGCAGGAAATGTTCAAAGATCCCGAGGGTGTGTATGAGCGTCTCAACAAGTGCCTTTTGTGCGGATCCTGTGCCGCCAACTGCCCCAGCGGCGTTAATGCCCTTGAAATTTTCATAAAAGCCCGTGCTATCCTCACCGGCTACATGGGACTATCGCCGGCCAAAAAAGTCATTTTAAGAGGTCTGTTGTCCCGGCCTGAACTCTTTGACCGTTTGGCTGAATGGGGTGCCAAATTCCAGAAGGTTCTGTCACGGCCGGCAAATGAGCTTATCGGCACCTCTTGCGCCCGGTTTATGTCACCGTTGCTGAAAGATCGGCATTTTGTGCCCCTGGCCCCGGTCCCGTTTCACCGCATGATTCCGTCCTTAAATTCCGATCCCGGACCCTCCGGCATCAAAATAGCTTTTTTTGTCGGCTGCCTGATCGACAAACTCTTTCCCCACGTGGCCAAAGATGCCATCGATGTATTCAACCACCACGGTGTTGGCGTCTTTATGCCTGAGGTCCAGGGCTGTTGTGGTATTCCGGCGATTTCTTCTGGTGATACGGTGACCTTCAACCGCCTCGTTAACCATAATCTGCGGATATTTGATGCTGAAACCTATGACTACCTGATTACGCCGTGTGCCACCTGCACCGCAACGATTAAAGAAATATGGCCCATGATGGTGAAGGATGATTCCGGTGATACCAAGGACAAGGTGGACGAAATTGCGGAAAAAACTCTGGATATCAATCAGTTTCTGGCGGCAAACGTCGACTTGGAAGCATGTGACGCTGAAGATCGAGGCCAGGCCGTCGACATTACCTACCATGATCCGTGCCATCTCAAAAAATCTCTAGGTGTGTTGGCGGAACCCAGGTCGCTGATTAATACCAACCCGAAATACCGTTTCAAGGAAATGCCGGAATCGGACTGGTGTTGCGGCCTGGGGGGCAGTTTTAATTTGCAGTATTATGAGTTATCATCCAACATCGGAGGCCGCAAAAGGGATAACATCAAAGCAACCGGAAGTTCGGTTGTCGCCACCGGATGCCCGGCATGCATGATGCAGATCGCCGACATGCTTTCCAAGTCAAAAGAAAAAATTGCCGTAAAGCATCCTATCGAAATCTATGCAGAGGTATTGAACAGCAAATGACGATTCCACTGGAACCAATAAAACCGAAACGGATTTCCGATCAGGTGTCCGACCAACTCAGGGAGTTAATATTTCGCGGAGAGTTGAAACCCGGTGATAAGGTCATGCCCGAGCGGGCACTATCTGCAGCCCTGAATGTCAGCCGAATCTCGATCAGAGAAGCTATCTACAAACTGGTCGTCCTGGGGCTTTTAGAACAAAAGCAGAGTCAGGGGACGTTTGTTCGCAATCTTGATCCCATGACAATCCCCTTGCCCAAGCGTTAGGTGCTCAGGACGCTTCCCTGGCAGATCTTCTGGAAGTCAGAATGGGGCTGGAATGCAATGCGGCTTTTCTGGCCGCCCAGCGAGCTGTGGAACAGGATATTCATTTAAACATAAACCCCTGGCATGGAGTAACTATATGAAATCACAAGATAATAATCACAAACTATATATTGACGGGCAGTGGGTAAATGCCGACAGCGGAGCCACCTTTACCGTTTTGAACCCGGCATCCGGCGAAACGATCGGGCACGTCGCTGATGGTGACCGCGGCGACACAATACGGGCCATTGAAGCGGCGTATCGTGCTTTCAGCCGGTGGGCGGGCCTCACTGCTTATCAGCGTTCCGAATACCTGCAGGAGGCCTACAAACTAATGACGGCCAAACCGGGAACATCTTGCCCGGGTCATGACTGAGGAACAGGGCAAGCCCCTGAAGGCCTCCCGTGGTGAAGTCCGGTACGGTGCGGATTTTCTGCTCTGGTATGCCGAAGAAGCCAAGCGCATATACGGCGAAACAATACCGTCCCCCCGCTCCGATCAACGGTTCATAGTGCTGCGTCAGCCGGTGGGTGTCGTAGCGGCCATTACTCCCTGGAACTATCCGGTGTCGATGGTGACGCGCAAGGTGGCCCCTGCCCTGGCTGCCGGCTGCACCATCGTTTTGAAACCGGCGGAAGCCACCCCGCTGTGCGCCGTTGAGGTGTTTAAGATCCTCCACGAAGCCGGAATCCCCGCCGGTGTAGCCAACCTCGTTACTGCCCTGAATCCGGCTCCGCTTGGGGAAGTCTTCGTCAGCAATCCCCTGGTTCGCAAAATAACCTTCACCGGATCAACCGAAGTCGGCAAGATCCTGGCAAGGGGTGCGGCCCAGCAGGTAAAACGGATCTCCCTGGAACTCGGTGGCCATGCGCCGTTTATTGTTTTCGAAGACTGCGATCCGGTGCATGCCGCCAAAGGCGCCGCTTTGATAAAATTTTTAAACACCGGCCAAACCTGCATCAGCCCTAACCGGATCTTCGTTCATCGCACCATCATTGCGCCCTTTGTGGAAGAATTCAAAACCCGGGTGTCCCGCATGCGTGCCGGAAGCGGATTTGAGGACGGTGTCAGTATCGGGCCGCTGGTAGATGATGCCGCCCTTGAGAAAGTTCAACGACAGGTTTCCGACGCGTTGGATCGGGGTGCCACGCTGGTCTGTGGCGGACGAAGGTTGACGGAAGACAAACTGGACAAGGGGTATTTTTATGCCCCTACGGTTCTCAGCGAGGTCACGCCGGAAATGTTGATCTTCCGAGAAGAGACCTTCGGACCGGTAGCCCCCATCATCTCCTTCGACAGTGAAGAAGAGGTCTTGTCCATGGCCAATGATACCGGTTACGGTCTGGCCGCCTACGTCTATACCCACAACCTTTCCCGGGCCATGCGCATGTTTGAATCCTTGAACTTCGGCATCATCGGCATCAATGACATCAATCCCACATCGCCCGCTGCTCCCTTCGGCGGCATGAAGGAAAGCGGTCTGGGACGTGAAGGCGGCCGGGAAGGGATCGCCGAATACCTTGAAACCAAGCTGGGAGGCTTTTCGCTACTATAATAGAAGGCTTTACGTTATCCGGCAAATGAGTCAAATCTGTAAGGAATCCGGGCTATAAATACCGCTTCATGGGCTGATATTTTGTTTGACATGTCACAATGAATTTTGGTCGCCCGGTTTCTTTTAGTCCACAGTTGGTATCGATGAAGAAGTCATTAAAAGATATGTAGAGTTTCAAGAAAAAATGGATAAAGGACAATTGCAATTAAGCCTCGATTTCAAATTTTAAGTGCCACGGGCGTAAGCCCGTGGGTATCTACGTCTTTTTACAGTTTCCTGTGCTTGGCCTCAAGCGTTTTCAAGTCTCTCATGTACCATCATGCCTTATGGATGCAACGGCGAATAAAAATCTCTTTATTGACTTAATCTCCGATTTGGGCTGAAATAAAACAGTTTGCGTATCCGGATACCGCCCGTGATGTTGATATGAGACGGGCAACGGGTGAAAGCATGGAAATCGGCTCGGAAAAGTGGAAGCGGCTGATCATTGACGGCGCTAAAGATTTCGATATGCGGTTAAGCCGGAATCAAGCCCGGCAGTTTGCCGTCCACGCTGGTTTGCTGTTGAAATGGTCCCGCAAAACCAACATTACGGCCATTACAGACCCCTTGGATGTTGCCGTGAAACATTTTTTGGATTCACTAATCCCGGGTTCACTGATATCACCGGGCGCCACAATGCTGGACATCGGATCAGGCGCCGGTTTTCCTGGAATTCCGCTGAAAATCGTGATACCGTCACTGCAGGTTACGCTGATAGATGCTTCCCGTAAAAAGATCAG
>SDBU01003595.1_pt1 | contig 19603 bp, 18 predicted proteins | sample 2277071 | NCBI WGS metagenome assembly SDBU01 (sample SAMN10397929, study PRJNA504765) | marine sediment metagenome | isolation source: marine sediment core GS08_GC12, 126 cmbsf | place: Arctic Ocean: Gakkel Ridge, Loki's castle | collected 2008 | reverse complement strand
CCCTGCCAGTACTGCAGCCGCGGAGTAGACATCGGCGGCAATATTGTGGGCACTTGCCTGTAATGCTATTGAATCTACTGCCCGTGATACCTTGAGCAAATGGCGGGAAAGGAAGATACTGACTATTATGGAAACCAGCATTACCCCTATCCCGGCTTCGCTCAGCTCTACGGTCACCCCGGCTATTATCCTATGCACTGCTGAATAGATTATTAAGCCACCAGCAGTAAAAATCAGCACCGCCTGCACTATGGCGGCAATGTTCTCCACTTTGCCGTGACCGAAAGGGTGTTCCTCATCAGCCGGCTTGGTAGCTATACCAACAGCAAAGGCGGTGATGGCTATGGCAAACAAATCGAGGAAACTATCCACTGCCTGAGCAACAATACTGATGCTCCCGGTTATAACTGCTACCACTACCTTGAGCACAATCAACCCGATTATAACTGCAAGAGAAAGCTTAGCCGCACCACTTCTGGTAGAAAACATCGTCCATCACCTACCTTTAGCTTTTACTATAGGTAGGGGTAGCCACTGCAAAAACCTGCCCCACTCCCCCTTCTCCCAGACTACCAGCAACTGAGGAGCGATAAAGAGTGAGCTATAAGTGCCGGCAATGATACCAATCATTAGAACTACAGCGAAATTCTGAATTGACGCCCCGACAAAGAACAGCAGGGCTAATACTACAAATAGTGTGGTTAGGCTGGTATTCAATGAACGGCTCAGGGTCTCAACCAGGCTGTTATTAACTACAACCTCAAAGTCAGGGCTTACACCCATTATCAAGTTCTCGCGTATTCTATCAAAAACAACAACAGTGTTATTCACACTATATCCAATAACCGCCAGGATACCGGTAATAAACATCAGATTGATTTCCCAGTCCAATAAACCACCGAGGATGGAGAAAATCCCTAACGCCACCAATGCATCATGGGCTAAAGCCACTATGGCACAGGCGCCATAGCGGAAGGGCTTTGGCATCCTGCGAAATGCCCAGGTGATATAAAGGAGTATACCGATGGCGGCTACAGCCACAGCGATAGCTGCATTCTGTGCCGTCTCCTCAGCTACCATGGGCGACATAGAGTCGAACTCCATCACCTCAAAATGACCAAATTTGGCAATTAAAGCACTTTCTAGCTGTGTCTTGTCTTCGCCGGTTAATTCGCCAGTGCGGATAAGGAAATCACCTATTCCGGTGTGTTGAACTATGGCATTGGTGTAGCCTAAATTGGCTAATTCCTGTTTTAGTTCACCCTGGTCTACCATCTGCTCAAAGCTCACTGTCATCATAGACCCACTACTGAATTCAATCCCGGCTTTGAGACCAAAGGTCACTAGCGAAATAATACCAATAAGGATTACTACGCTGGAAATAAGAAAGAACCGGAACCTTTTACCTGTAATATCAAACATTTTCTCTTCCCGTATATACGCTAAATAGCGAAGTCCGCTGCGCCAGACGACTACCTACGAATAGGCGCAAGAAGGTTCGGGTAACTACAATAGCCGTAAACATACTTACGGCGACACCGATAAACAGGGTTAAGGCAAAACCCATTACTGGCGCGCTGACGACAATACTACTACCTAACCAGTAAAGGATGCCACAGACGATAAAAGTAGTTACATTGCTATCCTTGATGGCTGTCCAGGCACGATTAAACCCAGTCTCAATAGCTGCCCCTAATGCCCGCCCCGTTCTAAATTCTTCTTTCATCCGCTCAAAGATAAGCACATTAGCATCCACTGCCATACCTATAGATAAGATAAAGCCACCCAACCCGGCCAGGGTAAGGGTTACTGGAATCAACTTAAATAGTGCCAGTACTAACGCCCCATAGAAAATTAAAGCCAGGGTGGCTAGAACCCCAGGCAGACGATAGTAAATAATCATAAATAGCATAACCAGTATTATACCGATTACCCCTGCCTTAATACTCATATCAATGAAGCCAGCTCCCAATATAGGTGATACAGTTTGGTCATAAAGTATCTCAAGGGGCACGGGTAGCCGGCCGGCATTCAATTGTTGAGATATACTGGTAGCCTCATCGCGGCTTAACCCTGTAATTACACCCCTATCTGTAATAACGCTCCTGACAATAGGAGCAATGGGCTTACCATCCTCCCCCAGTAGAGGGTTATCGCCCTCAAATATGCCCAGAGGCTTATTTATCAGACGCTCGGTAATTATTTTAGAGAGTTCAGCGCCTTCTTCATCCCACCAAAAATGTAATTCTATTCCGCGCAGGCTATCCATACCCACCTGTGTATTTTCTTTGAAATACCGGCTGGTTAGCGACTTCTCCTCACCGTCAATCACTGCCGCAGCCGGTTTCCACCTGCCCAGTTCGTTTTCCCATTTCGCCTCTTCTTCATCAGCGGCTAGTTCCCCAAACTCTAATAGAGCCACGCGTGAGAGCCTCTCCTTTTCTTTATCAGTAATGCTGAGCCCTGGCAGCTCAACCAGTATGCGGTCTTGACCCTGCTTCTGGATAACCGGCTCAGTTACACCTAGGGGGTTGATGCGGTTCTCGAGAACTAGCCTCACTCCCTCCATAGCATCAGCCTCCCCACCTGACTCTACCGAAGACAGGTCAGCCTTATAAACGATATGAAGACCACCCTGCAAATCCAGCCCCAGCCGCATCTCTTGTCTGCCAAACATAGGGAAGATAAGAGCACAAACAGCAAAGGCAAAGAGGGCTAATATTATTATGAGAGCCGGTATATTTCTTCTAGTCATATCTATTTACATCCCTCAGTGATTAGCTGCTCACGAATATAAGATAGAGCCTCCTCTTTGGTAGTCAGTTCACCTGAGGCTTGTGCTTCACGCACTACCTCCAGAAATTCTCCGATTTTAGGTCCCGGGCTCATACCAAAGATATCGATTAAATCATGCCCATCAACCAGCTTAGGCGGAACAACCAAACTCCCCTCTTGAAAGCGCTGAGAGAGTATATACTCTACCATTTGAGTGTGCTCTTGCCAGTGAGCTAGATTTAGGTCTGGGCCTCTAGTAGCTAGATGGTCAGCCAGGCTCAAAAATAGTATATCAATGCCAGCCTCTCCGGTATCACGAAAGTAACGGTAAATAGCCCGATGCGAGGGAAGCCCATTATGACTCGTCTGCCCCGGTCGAAGATGATGCCTCACCACGGTTTCCACCAGCTTTACTTCTTTACCACTAAACCTTAGTCTTTCCAGAATATTAGCCGCTATAGCTGCCCCCTCCTTAGCGTGACCCAAAAAACGTATCCGACCAGCCTCTTCAATAGCTCTAGTTTGAGGTTTGGCAATATCATGCAGGAGTGCTGCCAGTTTGAGTAGTAACCTTCTGGTGCTACCGCTACTAACCTCCTGGTCAAAGTGCTGAGCAAGCACTGCTGACCACGGGGCAGCCGCCAAGACCTCCTCATTGGCATACCCCCAACCACCCTGCCTGAGCACAAAGTCAACAGCAACTACCGTCCCTATAGAATGGTCAAAAATATCCCAGAAGTGTTCCTTGGGCTGCTTGATCCCCTTTGTCTGGGCCAGCTCTGGAATCATGGCAGTTAGTAAGCCCAGTTCATCAAGATAGGGCAAAAAATATCCAGCTTGAGAAATAGCCAGTAGCCGAAGTAGTTCCTCTCTTACCCGCTCACTAGCTACATTGGCTATAAGGCAGGAGTGGCGCCGAATTAGAGTCTCGGTCTCCTTATCAATACTAAAACCAAGCTCAGCAGCCAACCGCACCGCTCGTAGTAAGCGTACTGCATCCGACTCAAAAGCTGTCTCAGTAACAGCCCGAATCCTACCCTGGTGAAGGTCATTCCAGCCATTAAAAGGGTCTATAAGCTGAACATCAGTATAATCCTTCCCTAACCGGCTAAGGTCAACTGCCATGGCATCTATAGTGAAATCACGCCGTGCCAAGTCCTGCTCAATGTTGCCCTTAAATGTCGAGAAGTCAAGTTCCCACCGACCTCTAGTTGAGGGTGTTCCTTTATCAAGCACAATCACTCTGCCCATCCTGTTTGCCTTATCCAGCAGAACATACTTACCGCCAAGAGCAGTAGCTACCTTAGGAGCAACCTCCAGGGCGTCCGAGGCTACGGCAATATCAATATCAGCCGTATCTCGCCCCAGAAGCACATCGCGCACGAACCCGCCAACAAGATACGCGTGAACATCCTGCTCGGCAAAAAAATTGCCTACCTTGGTCAATAGCAACGAGGCTCTGGGCTTAATAATTAGCTTCAAATCTTTCCACCCACTTCTATCATCTAAAGCTAAACTATACTCCCAAAGCCCACCATTTATCAAGGGGAGATTCAATGCAGGTCGTTTAGTAACCTATCCCCCTGACCTCCCTCCTTCTTAATGGAAGGGGGAAAAAGGGGGTAGGTTGCCAAATAGCTATTGGTGGTGAGGTTAATAAACAATCTCGGCTCAATAAAAATGGTTTGTTTCAGACTTGACAATTGGCACATTTTTGGCTATAATATAGACATCTGTCATTAAGGAAGGTGCGGCTATGATAATAAGGACAAGGATTTTTGAATTGTGCCACAAAGACTACAAAAACTTATCTGAGTTAGCCGGGGCTATGGGTATATCGATAAGCCAGACCTATCGGGTGAGAGAAGGCAAGCGCAGCATCAACCAAAAATTCATTGTCGGGGCGATAAAAGCCTTTCCCGTGCACAAACTTGATGACCTGTTCTATCTTGCCCCTGAGCCAGCAGCCGAACAGAGGATGGAAAGCATACAGCAAAACGTTAAAAAGGTTTGATTTAGCTGTAGAGGAATATGCCGAGCATTTCAGAAGTCACACTAGCGCCGCCGTAAGCCTTATTGAGGCATCACAAGAACTGAGGAAGGGTGCTGGGGTGGGGAATAAGATTCTGGGTTACCTAATAAGAAGCTCGGTCAGCTAACTTTATCACAAAAAGCCCGGGGCTGTGTTCTCCTGACGCAGTTGGTCAATCTCGTCCTTTTGACTTCTCTGCTTCCTCCTTGGAACCGAAAACCTCGCCGCAAGGCAGACCCGAACCACCTCCTTGCATCGTTTAGCAACCTATCCCCCTGGCCCCCTTCCCTTAATAAGGGAAGGGGGAGTGTAGGTAAGAGAGGGGGATTAAGGGGGTGAGGTTAACAAACAATCCCGAACCACCTCCTTGTCCTAAGAAAGTCAGGTGTGATATAATAACAATCGCTATCGCCAAGTAGAGGAGAAGGATAGTTGCTGGCAAACTATGGTTATATCGGGTTATTTCTTATAGTTGCCATTCTTTTCGTTGTTACTACTCTTCTCCTTCCCTTTTCCCTTAGATTTATTCGTATTGTTCCCCACAAGCCCAATCCTATCAAGAGTTCCACCTATGAATGTGGGATGGAAACCATAGGTAAGTCATGGGTTCAATTTAATTTCCGCTATTATTTTTATGCCCTGTTATTTTTAGCCCTCGATGTTGTGGTTGTTTTTCTCTACCCATGGGCGGTTGACCTCAAACAGCTAGGGTATTTCGGTTTTATCGGGATGTTTATTTTTATTTTCATTATCGTTGTCGGATATGTCTACGCCTGGAGGAAGAAGGTTCTGGAATGGAAGTAGGCAGAGCTGGGTTACATGTCTATTCGGATACAGAGCTAGAGAGGGCTGAAGGTGAGGCTATAGAGTCACTGAAGGCACACTGCCAGCAGGCTATGCCTGACCCGGATAGATGGTTGGAAGAGGAACTCCAGCGCAATATTCTATTGACCTCGGTAGATTTTATGCTTAACTGGGCACGGCGCTCCTCCCTCTGGCCGGTAAATTTTGGGCTGGCTTGCTGTGCTTTTGAGATGATTGCTACTGCTGCCTCACGGTTTGACATCTCTCGCTTTGGTATGGAAATCTTTAGAGCTTCGCCACGCCAGGCTGACCTGATGATTGTGTCTGGAACACTGACTTGGAAGATGGCGCCGCAATTAAGGCGAATCTATGACCAGATGGCTGAGCCAAAATGGGTGCTGGCTATGGGTGCCTGTGCTATTAGTGGTGGCACCTTTGCTCAGTCTTATAGCGTGGTGCCAGGGGTTAACCATATAGTCCCGGTTGATGTCTATGTGCCTGGTTGCCCACCACGCCCTGAGGCTCTGCTTTATGGCATAATGATGATACATAACAAAATATCTAAGAGAAGCATTGTTGCCGAAGGATAGGAGATGACAGTAGCCCTTTCTGGTAGAGAAATAGCCACCAGGCTAGAGGAACAATTTCCGGGAAGCATTATAGAGTCTAGCCAAAATAGCCTTGTGGTTAAAGGTGAGTCCTTACTAGAGGTAGCTACTTTCCTCAAGACTACACCCAGTCTTGATTTTGATTATCTCACCAGTATTACCGCTGTTGATTATTATGATTACTTTGAGGTGGTTTATCAGCTAACTTCAATAAAGCATAACCACAGCCTGGTGGTGAAGACCCGATGTTATGCTCGGGACAATCCTACAGTTCCTTCAGTAGTTAGCTTGTGGCGGGGAGCCGATTTTCAGGAGCGGGAGATTTACGACCTTATGGGAATTAGTTTTGAAGGACACCCCAACCTGAAGCGTATCTTCCTCTGGGAGGGATTTCAGGGGCATCCATTGCGGAGGGATTACCTATAATGGCACTTAAAACCGAACCCTTTGTTATCAATATAGGTCCCCAGCACCCCAGCACCCACGGTGTGTTTCGTATGAAGCTGACCCTTGACGGGGAAGTCATTATAGATATGGAGCCAGTTCTTGGCTATCTGCATCGGGGGATTGAGAAGCTGGCTGAGGGGCGCACCTACACCCAAATTATTCCGCTTACCGACAGGCTGGATTATCTGGCTTCAATGTCCAATAACCTGGCTTATGTTCTGGCAGTGGAGAAGCTAGCCGGAATTTCTGTTCCTGAGCGGGCTGAATACCTGCGGGTTATTATGGCAGAATTACAGCGCATTGCCAGTCACCTGGTTGGGGTGGGTGCCTTTCTGAATGATTGTGGTGCCTTTATGACCCCTCTCCTATATATGTTCCGGGAGAGGGAAAAGATTCTTGACCTGTTTGAGATGGTCTGTGGGCAGCGACTTACCTACAACTATATGCGTGTTGGCGGGGTAAGCCATGACATTCCTGAGGAGTTTTTACCCGCCCTGGACAAATTCGTTAGGGAGATGCCTGGTTTCATTGATGAATATGACCAGCTTCTAGCTGAGAATGAGATACTGCTGGCTCGTGCTAAGGGCGTGGGCATCCTATCTAAAGAATTAGCCATCAATATTTCGGCTAGTGGTCCCGTGCTTCGTGGCAGTGGTGTTAAATGGGATATTCGTAAGACAGACCCTTACTCTGTCTATGACCGCTTCCAGTTTGACATCCCGATAGGCAGCGTTGGCGATACCTATGACCGCTACCGGGTAAAAATTCAGGAGATGCGGCAGAGTGTGCGTATTATCAAGCAGGCAATGGAAAAGTTACCACCGGGGGAGGTGAGGAGCGAAGTACCTCACCTGCTTCGTCCACCAACAGGGGAAGCCTATGGGCATATTGAAGCCCCCAGGGGCGAGCTTGGTTTCTATCTGGTGTCAGATAATTCTATTGCTCCCTATCGCTTCCACATTAGAGCGCCAACCCTAATCAATCTAACCGCTCTGCGGGATATGATGATTGGGTGGAAGGTAGCTGATGCCATAATCATCTTTGGTAGCATTGATATTTGTTTAGCTGAGGTGGATAGATAGTGGCTATACTTAATCCTAGCCCTGGCCTATTTAATTGCTATTCAGGGACATTACCCCCCGACTGGCCAGGAGGGTTCTGGGCTCATTGGGGGGTTTTTGTTGTCATTATATTTGTTTTTGTCATGCCTATGATTATGGCATTTATCTATCTGGAGCGGAGGGGTCTGGGGCGCTTTCAGCTGCGTCTTGGTCCTAACCGGGTTGGACCCTTTGGCATTCTTCAGCCGATAGCTGATGCGATTAAGGTATTGATTAAGGAGGATATTGTCCCAGCTAAGGGGGATAAATGGGTTCATTGGCTGGCACCGATGGTTGCCTTTGTCCCGGTGTTGATGATTTTTGCTGTGGTGCCATTCCAGGATGGGGCATTACTGGCTGACCTCAATATAGGCATCCTTTATGTGGTGGCTATTAGCTCGGTTAGTGTGGTCGGGATATTTATGGCCGGCTGGGCTTCCAATAATAAATACTCCCTTATCGGGGCGATGCGTACCATAGCTCAAGTAATAAGCTATGAGATTCCGCTGGTGTTATCTATTCTCGGCGTAGTGCTACTTACTGGTTCTCTATCTATGAATAAAATTGTGGAGGCTCAGACCATCCCCTTTATCTTACTGCAGCCACTGGGTTTCCTCATCTACTTTCTAGCTGCTTGCGCTGAGATTAATCGTACCCCCTTTGACCTCATGGAGGCTGAATCAGAGATTGTGGCTGGTTATCATATTGAGTATTCCGGGATGAAGTTTGCCCTGTTTTACCTGGTGGAATACGCTGAAGTCCTGGCTATCTCAGCTATAATTACTACCCTTTTCCTTGGCGGTTGGAGAGGACCTGTATTACCCCCCTTCCTATGGTTTTTGATAAAGGTCTTCGGAGTGTTTTTTGTGATTTTCTGGGTGCGGAGCACTATACCTCGCCTCAGGATAGACCAGCTAATGGCCTTTGCCTGGAAGTGCCTTTTGCCCCTAGCCTTAATTAACCTGTTTATCACCGGTATAGAAGTGATTATCCTGCCAGAGGTTTTACCCTGGTCAGTAATATTTTTGAACTTGGCGATAATGGCAGTATTGGTAGTTCTATGGTCTAAGTTTTTCAGGTTAGGAGGAGGCAGGGTTGAGGTTTGAGCGGTATGGTATAGGTATTGCCAGAGGTATGGCTTTAACCTTTAAGCACCTGCTTCGTAAGCCGATTACGACGCAATATCCTGAGGAGAGGCTTACCATCTCACGCCGAACTCGGGGTAATGAGCTGGTCTGGGACACGGAACAGTGCACCGGTTGTGCTACCTGTGCCAAGAGCTGTCCCCAGGGCAGTATTAAGATTATGACCTCTGAAAATGGAGGCAATGGCTTAGTCAGCGCACCATGTAGCCAGGCTTGCCCTGCCGGGGTGAATATACCTCGTTATATTCGGTTCATTGCTGATGGCAAGCCGGCTGAGGCAGTGGCTGTCATTCGGGAGAAGATACCTTTCCCTTCAGTCTGCGGTCACGTCTGCATTCATCCTTGTGAGGCTAAATGCCAGCGGACTCAGCTTGATGAGGCTATCGACATCCGGGTGCTCAAGCGGTTTGCCACTGAGCATGATACCGGATTATGGAAAGCAAACTCCAAGGTTGCCTCCTCCACAGGCAAGCGTGTTGCCATTATCGGCTCGGGACCGGCGGGACTAACGGCAGCCTATTACCTGGCTAAGCTTGGTCACTCGGTGACTATCTTTGAAGCATTACCTGAGCCAGGGGGGATGATGCGAGTTGGTATCCCTGACTATCGACTACCCAAAAACATACTTAAAGCTGAGATTGAGGAGATAAAAAGCATTGGCGTTGATATAAGGACAAATACGAGAGTGGATTCTCCCGATAATCTCTTTGAGCAGGGTTATAACGCTATCTTTTTAGCTATCGGGGCACACCAAGGTATCAGGCTAGGCGTTGAGGGAGAGGATAGCCCCAAGGTGATGGAATGTGTTTCTTTTTTGAGAGATGTGAATTTGGGCAAAAAGGTAGAACTTGGGGGTAGGATAGCTGTTATCGGTGGCGGTAACGCTGCCGTAGATTCAGCACGAACCGCACTTCGTCTTGGAGCTAAAGAGGTAACCATCATTTATCGCCGGACTCGGACTGAAATGCCAGCCAGCCCTGAAGAAGTTGAGGGGGCTCTCAGTGAAGGGGTAGAAATCTACTTTCTGGTGGCACCATCAAGAATAGTTAGCCAAAATGGGCAGCTAGGGCTTGAGTGTATCCGCATGAAGCTGGGCGCATTGGATGCTAGCGGCAGACGGCGACCTGAGCCAATCCAAGGCAGCGAGTTTAGCCTGAGCTTTGATAATATTATAGCCGCTATCGGTCAGCGTCCGGAGATTCCCGACCAGTTTGGTTTACCCGTTGGTCGAGGGAATACAATTCAAGCTGACACTGATAGCCTTGCCACCATTAGAGAAGGTATCTTTACCGGCGGCGATGCCGTGAGCGGACCAGCTTCGGTCATTGAGGCGATTGCTGCCGGAAGACGGGCGGCAATTTCTATAGACAAATACCTGGGTGGTAACGGAGAAATTGACGAAACGCTGGTACCGCCTGATGAGAAGGCAACCCCACTCACGAAAACTGCAAGGGGTTGGCGACCACAAATACCCACTCTCTCGGTTAAACAGCGGGTTAGCAGTTTTGGCGAGGTAGAGCTTGGGCTGAGTGAAAGGATGGCAATTAAAGAGGCGAAGCGGTGCTTAATGTGTGACCTTGCCTACATAGTAGATAAGTTTGAGGTGGATACCGGACACTGTATATTTTGTGGCTTGTGTGTTGAAGCCTGTTCTCGCAATGCCTTATTTATGGGTTATGCCTATGAGCTGGCTAGATACCGGCGGCAGGAACTAGTATTGACTAAAGAGGACTTGCTGTTATCAGATAGGAGGCAACCCAGCGGTTATGCCCGACCCAAGGTTGAAGTGACATTACCTAAGCAGACTTTACTTCTTGATAGGGATAAGGTGAAGAGGTGATAGGGCTAGATATTGCTTTCTGGGTATTAGCCATAGTCGTTGTAGCGGCAGCTTTAGCTGTAGTTTTATTCCGTGATATTTTCCGGGCGGCTCTTTCCTTGATTCTGTGTTTCCTGACTGTAGCTGGAATCTACATCACCCTCAGTGCTGATTTTCTGGCGGCAGTCCAGGTTCTGATTTATGTCGGTGCCATATCGGTATTAATTATCTTAGCCATTATGCTAACCAGAGAGGTTCAACGGGGTAGCCCGTCTAATAAACTACGGATTCCGGCTTTTGTTGTCGCTGCCTCATTTTTAGGATTACTGATTTTTACCGTGACTCGACGTGGACAGTGGCAAATAGCCGATGTACCACCCCTGGAGCCGACTACTGCTGCCCTTGCCGTCAAGCTTTTTGGTGAAGGCGGCTTTATCTTAGCCGTAGAGATTGCCGCTGTCCTTTTACTGGCTGCCATTTTAGGGGCTATCGTTTTAGTTAGGGAGAAGTAGCTAATATGTCTATAGGTCTAGAGCATTACCTTATACTGTCAGCCATTCTATTCTCTATCGGGCTATATGGGGCTCTGGCTAAAAGAAATGCCATAGTCATTCTAATGTCAATTGAGATTATGCTTGTTGCGGTGAGTATCGCTATGGTTGCCTTCTCGCGGTATATTGTGCCATTGCTGCTTACCGGGCAGGTTTTTGTTATTTTCATTATGGTGGCGGCGGCGGCTGAGACAGCCGTTGGCTTAGCCATAATAATAGCTATCTATCGCAGCCGTGAAACTATAGATGCCACTAAAATTGACTTGATGAAATGGTGATAATCAATGTGGGTAGAGGTTAAAAAGGCACAAAGCTTAATGCAGGCCGAGAGGTGGAAGGAACTCTTTGAGGGTGAAGGTGTTCCTACCCGTATCCTACCGACTTCTGGTAAGCCTGTAGGTCAGGAAACAGCTACCTATCTTATCCTGGTGCCCGAAGATAGGCAGCATGTCATAGAAGAGGTATTAAGGAAGCTCTAATGCCATATCAATTAGTCTGGCTTATATTTCTACTACCGCTTTTCTCATTCGCAATAATATCCCTATTCGTCAGACCCTTCTTGAATCATAAGCCTAAGCTCAGTGGCTATATTACTATCGCCTCTATCCTTGGCTCTTTAATTCTGTCTATCTGGGCACTAATGAGTGTGCTGGCTGCCCCCGGTCATGAACTATCAATACCTGATATAAGCTGGGTGGTTATTGAGGGCGGGGTTACCATTCACCTCGGGCTAATCATGGATTCGCTAACGGCGGTGATGCTTATTGTCGTTACCGTAGTCAGCCTGATGGTGCAGATTTACTCGCAGGGTTATATGCATGGCGACGCAGGTTACCACCGCTACTTTGCTTTTATGTCATTATTTACCGCCTCAATGCTGGGGGTGGTTCTGGCTGATAATCTACTTTTTATGTATGTATTCTGGGAGCTGGTTGGCTTGTGCTCCTATCTCCTTATTGGTTTCTGGTTTCATCGCCCAGTGGCAGCTAATGCGGCTAAAAAGGCTTTTATCGTTACCCGGCTGGGTGACTTTGGCTTTTTAGCCGCTATCCTGCTTCTGTTTTCTCATACCGGAACCTTTGATATTGCTGAGCTCCATAGTTTGGCTATAACCGGGGCTCTGGCTGGCACAACCCTCACCTGGGCAGCCATTGGCATCTTTTCTGGAGCGGTGGGCAAGTCAGCTCAATTCCCTCTCCATACTTGGCTGCCTGATGCTATGGAGGGTCCGACCCCGGTCAGTGCCCTTATCCATGCTGCCACTATGGTAGCCGCCGGTGTCTTTCTGGTAGCCCGCACCTTTCCTCTCTTTTCCCACTCGGTTGAGGCATTGACCACGGTAGCTGTCATCGGCGGCTTCACCGCTATCTTTGCCGCTACTATAGGACTGGTGATGACCGATATTAAGCGGGTTCTGGCTTATTCCACCATCAGCCAGCTTGGCTATATGATGCTGGGGCTGGGCACCGGCGGTATAGCCATCGGTATCTTCCACCTGTTTAATCACGCCTTTTTCAAGGCACTGCTATTTCTTGGAGCTGGTAGTATAAATCACGCCACCGGAACCTTTGATTTGCGTCAGATGGGTGGACTGCGTAAGGTAATGCCGTGGACATATGCCACCTTTGTTATCGCCTCATTGAGTATCGCTGGTATCTGGCCTCTCTCCGGGTTCTGGAGCAAGGATGAGATTCTAGCCGGTTCTCTGGCGAGTCAACCCATTTTATTCTATCTAGCCATAATTACCGTATTTATGACTGCCTTCTACATGTTCCGGGTAGTATTCCTTACCTTCGGTGGTGAGTATCGTGGCGGCAGTCCTGAGACTCACGGCCATCCTCATGAATCGCCCTCGGTGATGGTTGTGCCTATGGTGATTCTGGCTATTCTGGCAGTAGTTTCTGGCTTGTGGAATGTTACTGGGCAGTTCGGTGCCTTTATGGGTCATGAAGTGCACAGCTATGGCTTTTTCGGGATTTTAACACAGCCATTGCCCTGGATATCACTGATAGTGGCTGGCTTGGGCATTTTATTAGCCTACGCTATGTATAGTGTTAGATGGCTATCGGCAGAGCGAATTGGCAGGCTATTTTCTCCTTTGTATACCTTATTCTATAGGAAATACTGGTTTGACGAGCTCTATGAGAATATCTTTGTCGGTAAGACTTTAGTCAATGGATTTTTTGCTGGCTTGCAGCTATTTGATGCTAGCGGTGTAGATGGGGTGGTAAATGGAGTAGCCACCGGGACAATAGCTGGAGGTAGGGCTATCAGAAGGGCGCAGACCGGGCAGCTACAGCTTTACGGGCTGGCTATCGGCATTGGCGTGTTGGTCATTATTCTCTGTTTGTATTTCTTTGGGTGAAAAAATTTATGAGGAAGTTTGAAGGGGGTGAGGTTGATAAAGAAGCGCTATAGGAGCAAGGTCAGTTGAGCTTTAATTACCTGACAACCATAGTCTTTCTGCCGTTAGCGGGGGCAATCTTAATTGCTTTCCTACCTGGTCTTTCTAGTAGGTTGATTAAGCGCCTAGCGGCTATTTTTACCTTTGTCCCCCTGGTTTTGTCCATTCTTCTCTTCTGCAATTTTGACAGGTCACTAGGGGCAGCCGGGGTAATTCAGTTTGAGGAAAAGGTCTCGTGGATTCCAGCAATTAACGCTAACTACCACTTGGGTGTTGATGGCTTGAGCTTGCCCTTAGTATTGTTGATGAGCTTTCTCGGTTTCCTGGTTGTTCTCATCTCGTGGAAGATTGACCTCAGACCCAGGGAGTATTTTGCCTGGCTATTGCTTCTGGAAACAAGCATTCTGGGGGTATTTTGCTCCCTAGACCTGCTGCTATTCTTCCTCTTCTGGGAGATAGAGGTTATCCCTATGTATTTCTTAATCTCTATCTGGGGAACGGGCAGGAAGGAATACTCAGCGATAAAGTATGTTGTTTTTACCCTATTTGGTAGTGCCTTGATGCTGGCTGGCATCCTCAGCCTGTATTTCACCACCGGTAGCCTGAGTATGGTGGATATAGCCCCCCAGACCGGGCTTGCTCCATTTGTCGCAGCTATTCCAGCAGTAGCTATCTTCTTCCTCCTTTTTACTGGCTTTGCTGTCAAGCTACCTGTTTTCCCACTACATACCTGGCTGCCTGATGCCCATACTGATGCCCCGACTGCGGGGAGCGTGGTATTAGCCGGGGCACTAATTAAGATGGGTGGTTACGGGATGATTCGGGTATGCGTAAGTATCTTTCCGCAGGTTGCCTACAAGTATGCGCCCTTATTAGTTACCCTGGCAGTAGTTAGCGTGCTCTATGGAGCAGCGGTAACCTTGAGACAGACCGACCTGAAGCGGCTGATTGCTTATAGTAGTATCAGCCATATGGGATATGTGCTTCTGGGTATCTTTGCCCTAAGTCAGGTAAGCCTGACTGGAGCTGCTTTACAGATGTTCAGTCACGGTATTATTACTGGACTTCTGTTTGCTGTAGCCGGGCTGCTCATACACAATACCAATGAGCGTGACCTCAGGAAGCTTGGTGGTCTGGTGCGGCAGATGCCAGTTATTGCTGTTATCTTCTCAATAGCTGGTTTTGGTGCCTTAGGATTACCTACCACCAGCGGCTTTGCTGCCGAGTTTCTGGTTTTTGTCGGTAGCTTTTCCAGTACTGTCGTTGCCGGCATTCAAGTTTACACTATTCTGGCAGTATTGGGTATTGTCATCACCGCTGGCTACATATTGTGGATGTTACAGCGGGTATTCTATGGTCAAGTGCTGGAAAAATTTAATGGGGTGAAGGACGCCGATAATCTGGAGAAGGTTTATATGTTCGCCCTCATCGCTGTAATTATGCTGGTCGGTATCTACCCGGCAATCCTGACTGACGTTATTAAGCTGGGCATTTTGCCCATAACGAGCATATTTTGCCCAACCACCTGATAATAGGCGGGTGCTTACCCGGTGGGTAAAGGAGTAGATTTTGAATCTTGAGCTATTTATACCAGAGTTGAGCTTGGTTGCCTTCGCTATAGCAGTAATTCTGCTTGACCTTTTTATCCAGCGGAAGGGAATACTGATAGTGGTCAGCCTAGCCGGCTTAGTGGTGTCTGCCGGCTTTACCATAGCTATGTGGGGAGGCAGTTCTCAGGCTATCTTCAATAATATGCTGGCGGTGGATAACTTTGCCCTCTTCTTCAAATTGCTATTCTTAGGCATTGCTGCCCTGGTTATTCTAGCCTCAGTGGATTATGTATCCAAGTTTGCTCGCTTTCAGGGTGAATACTGTGCCCTGGTGCTTTTATCTACTTTGGGCATGATGCTGATGGCAGCCACCGCTGAGCTAATCTCCATCTATATTGCCCTAGAACTGACCAGTATCTGCCTCTATATTCTGGTTGGCTTTCTCAAAGACCCCAAGTCAAGCGAAGCCTCCCTCAAATACTTACTGCTTGGTGCCGTGGCTTCGGCGATACTGCTCTATGGTATGGCACTGGTTTTTGGCTTTACCGGTAAAACACAGCTAGGCGAGATTGCCCAGGTTATTCAGGCTTTATCTCCACAAACTGTTTTAGCCAGTCCAGCCCTTATTTTAGGCATAGTGTTGCTGATAGCCGGCTTCGGCTTTAAGATTGCGGCTATCCCCTTCCATATGTGGGTGCCCGATGTTTATGAGGGGGCACCGACTCCAATAACTGCCTATCTCTCCGTAGCCAGCAAGGCGGCCGGCTTTGCCATTATCCTGCGAGTTTTCTACTCTGCCTTTGGGTTTCCAAACTGGCTGAGCCTGGACTGGGGGTTAATCTTCGCTGTGCTCAGTGCTATTGGTATGACCCTAGGCAATGTAGTCGCCATTCCCCAGACTAATATCAAGCGTATGCTAGGTTACTCCAGCATAGCTCAGGCTGGCTACCTTATGGTAGGGTTAGCCACAGTAGGACTATCCCCAGTTACCGATATTCTAGGTCGGAGTGGGCTTCTCTTCTTCTTAGCCAGCTATGCTCTGACTAATCTGGGGGCTTTTATCGCTATTATTGCTATCTCCAATAAGCTTAATAGCGACCTGATTGACGATTATTCCGGGATGGGCAAGCGAGCACCGCTACTGGCTCTAGGTCTGACCCTGTGTCTTATCTCGCTTATTGGTCTACCACCAGCCGCCGGCTTTATGGCTAAATTCTATATCTTCAGTGGGGCTATACAACATGGCTTGCTGTGGTTAGTAATTATAGCCGTAATAAACAGTGTAATCTCTGCCTACTACTATCTCAGGGTGGTCAAGGTAATGTGGCTTGGTGAGCCAGTCTCTGAGGAAAAGGTGCCCTCCTCCGGAGCGTTAAGAGTAGCTCTAGCCCTCTCCTGCCTGGGTGTGTTGCTACTCGGTGTTATCCCCGGCTTCGTAATGAAGCTCACCGAACTCGCCGCCAGTATGTTCGTTTTTTAAGTGGGATTATATTTATCAACCTCACCCCCTTCACACATCCCGTGATAAACGGCTTCTTTTCTAGTTGATTGATGATGTAGAACGGAGTTAAAAAGGAGGCAAAAAATGCCAATAGATTGGGTATGTCCATTCTTTCCAAATGTAGCCATTCTGTGGCTGGTAACATCTCTAGCTGTGGTATGGTCGATGGCATGGAAGGGGGTAGCCCTGTGGCGGGCTGGCAGGAATAGTCACCTGGTTTGGTTCATAGTGTTGTTCATAGTTAATACATTGGGTATCCTGGAAATAATATATATCTTCGCTTTCAGTAGAAAGAAGGAATAATCTCGTCCATCTTTTTGTCCGAAAGTGAGTCAAATAGCCAGTGAACAGAACCAGAGGCATTAAAAAGGCAAAGACCCTGGGGTTTTACCTTGCCGGTTCACAGAGCTTCCCTGCCCCTTCTATGTTAACCACAGCCTAGAACTAGAAGTCTAGGTATTTAGAAGCCCCAGATGAGATAAAGCCTGTCTAATTTGTGCCCTCTGCTGCTCAGTCAGGTGGGGTAGAGGCGCCCTAACTGACCCCGCAGGCAACCCAAGCATTATAAGAGCCTCCTTGCAAGGTGCTACATAGCCTGGGTCATACTCAAAGAAACGATTCAAGTTTTGTAACTTCCTATGTATGGCTGAGGCAGCCTCGTGGTTGCCCTTCTCAAAGGCATTAAACAGGTCAACCATTTGCTGTGGGACAACGCAGGCTGCGGTGGAAAAGATACCTTTGCTACCGGCACAGAGGCTGGGATAAAACTGGCTGTCTATCCCGGTTAGGATAGAGATTTTGTCGCCCACCAGCCTTATCACCTCAACGAGCTGTCCCAAGTCGGCGTTACTCTGTTTCAATCCGATAATTCCGTCAATATCAGCTAGTCTGGCAATTAACCCCGGCTGCAGATTATTCCCCGTGTAAAGGGGATTATTGTAAACAATTATGGGTATATCCACACTGGCAGCAAGCCTCTCATAATGCTCATATAGGTAGTTATCGGGGAGGGTAAAGTAGAAGGGAGGAGTAACGATAGCTGCATCAGCACCCACCTCTACGGCGTCTTCAGTAAGCAGGATTGTCTCCATAGTACTGCAGGCGGCTGTGCCCGCGATTACGGGTATCTGCCCCTTAACTACCTCAACTACAATTTGCGTTACCGCCTTTCTCTCTTCTCGCAGGAGGTGAGGTCCTTCGCCATTGCCCCCTGTGGTCATAATCCCATGCACCCCCTTTTCCAGCAGGTAGCTGGTTATCCTTCTCAAACTTTCTTCATCCAGCTTTCCATCTTCGGTGAAGGGGGTAACAATGGCGACTATAACTCCTCTTAATTCAGACCTTGTTATCATCCTTTGCCTCCTTATTCCACGGTTACACTTTTAGCTAAGTTACGGGGGAAGTCTATAGGGCAGTCCCTCTGCTTAGCAGTATAGTAGGCGAGTAGCTGTAAGGCTACTGTATTAACCAGTGGTGAAAATAAGGCATCAACCCTTGGCACTGTAATGACTGAATCAGCCAGTTCCTCAATAGCCTCATCCCCCTCCTCAGCCAGTACCATCAGGGGTGACCCTCTAGCCTTGACCTCTTTGATATTGGTCAGCATAGCCTCGTAGGTATTATCACGAACCACAATGGCAATGACCGGCGTATCACCACCTAGCAAGGCAAAGGGACCGTGCTTTAGCTCTCCAGCAGCGTAGCCTTCAGCGTGAATATAGGAAATCTCCTTTAGCTTAAGCGCCCCCTCCAGGGCTACAGGAAAGTTTATACCTCTGCCAATGAAGAATACATCCTCGTACCTTGACAGAAACTTGGCGCACTCCAAAATCTTATCTTCATCATCCAACACCTGTTGAACCTTACTTGGCAGTTGTCTTAATCCCATAAGCAGGCTAGCTAATCTTCTAGCATCAGCCTTAGAATATGACATCGCTAGCCAATATAACACCATGAGTTGAGCCATAAAGCTCTTGGTGGCAGCTACACTTATCTCTGGACCAGCCCTGGTATAGATTGTCTGGTCAGCAATACGGCTGGCAGTGCTACCCACCACATTAGTAATGGCTGCCACCCGGCAGCCTACCCCTTTTAACCTTCTTATAGCTTTAAGTGTATCTGCCGTCTCACCAGACTGGGTAATGACAACTGCTGCGGTTCTGGCTAGGGTTTGAGTGTAGTAGTTGAATTCAGAGGCTATCTCAGCCCTCACCGGAATGCTGAGTAGCTCCTCCACAATATATTTCCCTATCAGAGCAGCATGATAGGAGGTGCCACAGGCTAATATGAGCATGGATTCTATACCTGTGTCCCTCATCACTGCCAAATCGACTACTGGCTCAGTCGCCTGAGTATATTCGCCAAGGGTATCCCGTATCACCTTGGGCTGCTCATGAATCTCCTTAAGCATAAAGTGCTCATAGCCTGCCTTCTGAGCCTGTTCTACACTCCACAAAATCTTATGCTCTTCCCTATCAACCTCTATACCGTCTCTTCTAATCTTTATGCTATCTGGGGCAACAACTCCAATGTCACCATCTTCTAAATATATAACTCTATTGGTATAGCCCAGTATCGCCGGCACATCCGAGGCGATAAAGTTCTCTCTGTCGCCTATGCCAATAATTAACGGGCAGTCTTTCCTGGCAGCTACTAACCTGGGTTCACCTGCCAACAATACTATGAGGGCATAGGAACCGTCTACATCGCATAAAGCTGCCTCTACCGCCTCCTCTAGGTTGCCACGATAATACTTCTCAATCAGGTGGGGTATTACCTCGGTATCTGTTTCAGAAACAAAATTATGCCCTTCACTGATTAGCTGTCGCTTTAACCGCTGGAAATTATTTATTATTCCGTTGTGCACC
>SDBU01003594.1_pt1 | contig 19604 bp, 25 predicted proteins | sample 2277071 | NCBI WGS metagenome assembly SDBU01 (sample SAMN10397929, study PRJNA504765) | marine sediment metagenome | isolation source: marine sediment core GS08_GC12, 126 cmbsf | place: Arctic Ocean: Gakkel Ridge, Loki's castle | collected 2008 | reverse complement strand
GAGTCAACGGGAATGTCATCGTGGCTCACGGACGCAGTCAGTCCAAGGCAATTAAGAATGCCATTGGCCTGGCTATAAAGACCGTGGAGCGGGGCATAGCCCAGGCAATCAAGGAGCATGAAAGAGGCACTGATAATCCCAAAGCTACCCCGGCTCAAGGGAGGTAAATATGAACTGGCTTGACATCGTTCTTATTGTAGTTCTGGTTGTTTCCACCCTAATCGGGCTTAAAACCGGGCTTATCAAGGCTGTTTTATCATTAGCCGGAGTGATTGTCGGGGTAATCCTAGCCGGGCATTACTACCTACCGCTTTCCGAACGGCTAACCTTTATCTCTAATACTGCGGTAACCAAGGTTGTGGCCTTTGCCATCATACTAATCGGAATAATGGTGATTGCCACGGTGCTGGCCCGGTTCCTGAAGTGGGCCGTCTCACTGGTAATGCTGGGCTGGGTTAACCGCCTCGGTGGAGCTGCTTTCGGCTTAATACTGGCGGTTATATTGTGTGGGGCGGCTTTAGCCGCCTGGCTTAAATTTTTTGGCAGCGCCTCAACTATTACCGAATCAGGCCTGGCCAACATACTCCTGGACCGCCTGCCTCTGGTGCTGGCCCTGCTGCCTGGGGAGTTTGACTCCATAGGCTCCTTCTTCTATTAAGCCAGCTAACAGTCATGAGCAATAAAAAAGTATAGCCACGCACGGATTAGATTATATGCGGGCTATACTTTGAGATGACTATAATCAAGAGTATTTAGCTAATAGTATTTCTCAGGGGGGAAACCGTTACCATCCAGATTTCAAACAGAATAAGCCTCCGCTCCGGTGACAGGAGCCGGTTATCACTTCTCCGGATGGTATAAACTCGGCCGGGCAACAGCCGTCATATTGTCCGCCATTATGCCGGCCAGTTAATTTTCAGTAAACTGTAAATAATGGTGAGCCTTCAGGCTTAGTAATACTAGGTGACCGATGGAGTCTCACCCGGGTGCAGTTTTTTCCACTTCTCCAATAGCTCTTCCCGACTTTCCTCATGCTCTTCGTCAAGCACGCAGCAGTCTACCGGGCAGACCTCAACGCACCGGGAGGAATCGTGGGAACCAACACACTCAGTACACTTATCGGGGTCAATCAAATAGATTGTCTCCCCCTCACTGATGGCCGCATTGGGACACTCTGATTCACAGGCCCCACAGCTAATACAGTCGTCAGTAATTTTGTATGCCATTTAGTATAAACCTCCTAACGCTATTCCTAAACCAAACCGCTCTCTATTTTTACATAGGTTACCCCTCCTCTGTCAACACTCCCTGACTAGTTGCCCGCAGCTTTTTTTTCAACGCTTCAGCCACACACGGAGGGACAAGGTCGTCAATAGCTCCATCCAGACCGGCCACTTCCTTGAGCAGGCTGGAACTAAGGAACTGATAATTCAGGGTCGCCATGAAACAGACTAGCTCCAGTTCAGGATACAGCTTCTTATTCATCATGGCCATGTCAAACTCCCGTTCGAAGTCAAGGGTCATTCTCAACCCACGCACCATGACCTGTGCCCCCACTTCGCGGGCAAAGCCCACAGTCAGTCCGGTAAAGGACTTTACCTCAACAGTGGGCAGATTGCCGGTGGCTTTCCTTATCAGGTCAACCCTCTCCTCAGTAGTGAATAGAAGTTTTTTGCCGGGGGTATCATAGACACCGACAATCAGCTTATCGAATAGCTTGGCTGCCCGGTGGACAATTTCCAGATGCCCGTTGGTTATTGGGTCAAAGCTCCCGGGATAGATAGCAACAGTCAAAGACTACCTCCTTTTCGATATATTGCAATGCAGCTATCACCGTGACGACGCTCTTTGACGAGACTAAACGTGGCATAGGTTGAATCCAAAAGAAGGTGAGGGGAATGTGTTACCACTATAGTTGAGTCGGGCCCAACCAGTTTGGAAGTAGCTACCTGGGTTACTATGCGGCCTATAGACGTGTCAGAATAGGGAGGGTCCATTAGTATGATATTATACTCCTTGTCAAGAAAGGAAACTGCCCTGGCGACACTACAGCAATAAATGTGAGCCTGGTCTAATAGCCTTGTCTTTTCTAAGTTCTGTTTAATTATATCACAACAACGGGGTTCGCGTTCAACAAAGTCAACCCAGTCCGCACCCCGGCTCAAAGCTTCAATGCCTAAAGCTCCACTACCGGAGAACAGGTCAAGCATCCGCGACCAGTCATCGGTGCTGGTTTCCAGCATGGAAAAGATTGCTCCCCGGACTAAATCAGTTGCCGGACGGGTTATATTCCCCTTGGCTACTTTAAGTCGCTGTCCCTTGGCTTTACCGGCAATAACTCGCATTGTTGACCACAAGGTTGGGAGTAAATTTCTACGGATGTGATTTCATACTAGTGCATAATCTGGCCGTCGTCAACACCTGATAAATCTGATGCAATGTTCCTGTTAACCGTAAAAACCTCTTGCCTTAAGGATTTAGTTATGATATACTTTCGGCGGTATTTCATGTGAACGGGAGGGCGATACTTGCTGGTAAATTACGGGTACGTCGCACTGTTTGTTCTAGTTGCTATTGCTTTTGCCCTCATTATGGTTCTAATACCACTTCTACTCAGACTCATCGGCATTGTCCCCCAGAAACCAGACCCCGTTAAGACCTCCACCTACGAGTGCGGTATGGAAACCATAGGCAAGACCTGGGTGCAATTCAATTTTCGCTATTACTTTTATGCCCTCATCTTCGTCGCCCTTGATGTGCTGGTTATTTTTCTCTATCCATGGGCAGTTGACCTGAGAAATTTGGGGGTATTCGCTTTTGTAGCTATCCTCATCTTTATCCTGATTATTGTTGTTGGCTGGGTCTACGCCTGGAGGAAAAAGGTTCTGGAATGGAAATAGACAAACCGGGCAAATATATCTATTCTGCCACCGAACTTGACCGGACTGAGGGCCGGGAAATAGAAGAACTGAGAGCTAGCAGCCAGCAGCCTATCCCTGACCCGGACCAGTGGCTGGATGAGGAAGTTCACCGCAATATCCTGCTGACCACGGTTGATGCAGTGCTTAACTGGGCGCGGCGCTCTTCTCTCTGGCCGGCGACCCTATTCCCCGCGTGCTGTGCCTTTGAGGTGATTGCTGTGGCGTCATCGCGCTTCGATATATCTCGCTTCGGTATGGAAATCTTCCGTGCCTCACCACGCCAGGCTGACCTGATGATTACCGCCGGGACCTTAACCTGGAAGATGGCACCCCCGGCGAAGCGAATCTATGAGCAGATGGCTGAGCCTAAATGGGTGATCGCCATGGGAGCCTGTGCTATCAGCGGCGGCATCTTTGCCTCATCCTACAGTGTGGTCCCGGGATACAACCGCATAATCCCGGTTGATGTTTATGTGCCCGGATGTCCACCGCGCCCTGACGCCCTGCTATACGGAATAAAGATGCTGCAAGATAAGATAGCCCGGGAGCATACTGATATAAAATTGATTCCCCGGTGAACCCGGAAAAACAAGACCGGGGCGAATCATAAAAATCTAAAGGGAAGATATGACCGTTTCTCTATCGGGAGAGGAAGTCGCCAAGAAGATAACCGAACAATTTGCCGGTGCCGTTGCTGAAGCCAGTGACCAGGCAATACTGGTGAATAGCGACTCCCTTTTCGATGTATCTCAATATCTCAAGAGCCGTCCGGAGCTTGACTTTGACTACCTGGTCGATATCACCGCCGTCGATTACTATGATTACTTTGAGCTGGTCTACCAGCTGGTCTCACTAGGGCACAACCACAGTCTAATTTTGAAAACCCGGTGTTATGACCGGGACAAGCCAGCTTTACCCTCCGTGGTCAGTCTGTGGCAGGGAGCTGATTACCAGGAACGCGAGATTTTTGACCTTATGGGGATAAGCTTTGACGGACACCCAAATCTAAAGCGCCTTTTCCTCTGGGAAGGATATGAGGGGCACCCGTTACGCAAGGATTATCTGTGATGGCACTTAAAACTGAACCCTTCGTTCTCAATATTGGACCCCAGCACCCGAGCACCCACGGGGTGTTCCGAATGAGGACTACCCTTGACGGGGAAGTAATAATCGATATGGAGCCAGTCTTTGGCTACCTGCACCGTGGCATTGAGAAGCTGGCCGAGGAGCGAACCTACACCGGTTTTATTCCACTTACTGACCGGCTGGATTACCTCTCCTCAATGAGTAACAACATGGCTTATTGCCTGGCGGTGGAAAAGCTGGCTGGTATCTCTGTCCCCGAGCGGGCGGAATACCTGCGGGTAATTTTAGCCGAGCTACAGCGCATTGCCAGCCACCTCATTGCGATTGGTGCTTTTCTAAATGACACCGGCGCCTTTATGACCCCAATCGTATATATGATTCGGGAAAGAGAGAAGATTTTGGACCTGTTTGAAATGGTCTGCGGACAGAGGCTTACTCATAACTATGTGCGCCCCGGCGGTTTTAATCAGGATATTCCTGACGAATTCTTACCGGCACTTAGCAAGTTTATCAGTGTTATGCCCGGTTGGATTGATGAATATGACCAGCTCCTGGCGCAGAACGAGATATTGCTGTTCCGCTCCAAGGGCGTGGGTATCCTATCCCGGGAAATGGCCATTAACACCTCGGCCAGTGGTCCGGTGCTCCGGGCCAGCGGGGTTAAATGGGATTTACGTAAAGCTGACCCCTACTCCATTTACGAGCGCTTCGATTTTGAGATTCCCACCGGTACTGCCGGCGACTGCTACGACCGCTACTGGGTAAGGGTCCAGGAGATGCGGCAGAGCCTGCGCATTATCAGTCAGGCAATGGAACAAACACCGTCGGGCCCGGTGAGAAGCGAGGTGCCGCACCTGATTCGCCCGCCGGTAGGGGAAGCCTATGCCCACATTGAGGCACCCAAGGGTGAGCTCGGCTTCTATCTGGTATCGGATAATTCAATTGCTCCGTTTCGCTGCCATATCCGGGCACCAAGCCTGATTAACCTGACGGCCATCCGTGAGATGATAAAAGGCTGGAAGGTAGCTGACGCCCTGGTCATCTTTGGCAGTATTGATATTTGTATGGGTGAAGTTGACCGGTGATGATATTAAATTCCAGTCTTAGCCCAATCCAATACCAGCAAACCCTGCCGCCCGACTGGCCCGGCGGGTTCTGGTGGCACTGGCTGGTGTTCACCGTTATTATCATAGTCTTTGTTCTGGCGCTGGTGATGGGTTTTATCTGGTTCGAGCGAAGAGCCATGGCGCGTATGCAGGCCCGCCTTGGCCCCAACCGGACCGGCCCCTTTGGCCTGCTTCAGCCGGTAGCTGATGCCATCAAGGTACTGCTCAAGGAAAATATCGTTCCCGAAAACGCGGATAAGCTGGTTCACTGGCTGGCACCACTGGTTGCCTTTATCCCGGCACTATTGATTTTTGCCGTGGTGCCCTTCGGGGACGGGGCGGTGCTGGCCGACCTGAACATCGGCATCCTTTTCGTGATGGCGATTGGTTCAATCTCCACGGTGGGCATATTCATGGCCGGCTGGGGCTCAAGCAACAAGTATTCCCTGATTAGTGCCATGCGCAACGCCGCCTCGGTGGTGAGCTATGAGTTGCCGGTAATACTGGCCATCGCCGGCGTGGTGCTGATTGCCGGCTCGCTATCCCTGAACGAGATTGTTAAGGCTCAGAATATTCCTTTTATCTTGCTCCAACCGCTCGGCTTCCTTATCTTTTTTATTGGTGGTTGCGCGGAAATCAACCGAAGTCCTTTTGACCTTATGGAGGCTGACTCGGAGATTGTCGCCGGCTTCCACACCGAATACTCGGGAATGAAATTTGCCATGTTCTATCTGGCCGAATACGCCGAAGCTCTGGTTATATCCACCATAATTGCTACCCTTTACCTCGGCGGCTGGAAAGGACCGGTGTTGCCGCCGTGGCTCTGGCTGCTGCTCAAGATTTTTGCCGTGTTTTTCCTTATGGTCTGGACGCGGACGACTTTGCCACGTATCCGGATAGACCAGCTAATGGGGCTGGCCTGGAAGTTCCTTTTCCCCCTGGCCTTGATTAACCTGATTATTACCGGGATTGAAGTGCTCTCCTGGCCGGCGGCTTTACCCTGGCCAATGATACCGGTCAACTTCGCCATAATGGCGGTGCTGGTACTTTTGTGGTCTAAGTTCTTTAAGCTGGGGGGAGGTAGAGTTGCAGTTTGAGCGTTATGGAATCGGCATTGCCAAGGGTCTGGCGGTAACCATAAAACACCTGTTTCGCCACCCGGTTACCGCGCAATACCCAGAGCAGAGACTTAACCCTTCACGCCGGATTCGGGGTAACGAGCTCATCTGGGACAGGGTGAAATGCACCGGCTGTGCCACCTGTGCCAAGACCTGTCCCCAGGGAGCAATCCGAATCGTAACCTCGGTTCTGGCCGAAGATAACAAATATGAAGTCCAGACGATTGAAGTGGACACCGGGTACTGCATCTCCTGCGGCTTATGCGTTGAGGCTTGCCCCTTTAACGCCCTGTTTATGGGCTATGCCTTTGAGCGGGCAAAGTACCGCCGGGAAGAGCTGGTTCAGAGCAACGACATGCTGCTGGCATCAGCGGACAGAAAGCCCAGCGCTTATATGCACCCTGAGCTCGCCGAAGACCTGCCCCGGCAGACCCTGCTACTGGAAAGGATTATCGAGAAAGAATAATGGGACTGGCTATTGCCTTCTGGATACTGGCGGTAACAGGTATACTGGCGGCACTGGGTGTCGTTCTAATTCGGAACGTATTCCGGGCGGCGCTCTCCCTAATCCTGTGCTTCATCGCCATAGCCGGAATCTACGTCACCCTCCACGCCGATTTCCTGGCAGCCGTTCAGATTCTGATTTACGTTGGTGCCATATCTATCCTCATCATCATCGCCATCATGCTAACCAGGGAGGTTCAGTACGGCAGTCCGTCTAATAGATTACGAATTCCCGCCTTTATTTTAGCCATCCTGTTCCTGGGCGTCGTCACTTTCGCTATGCTTAATACCCAGTGGCAGGTATCTAGCGTAGCCCCCATGGAGAAGACTACCCTAGCCCTGGCCGGTAAGCTGTTCGGTGACGGCGGTTTCATCCTGCCCGTAGAGATTGCCGCCTTACTCCTGCTCGCCGCCACTATCGGGGCAATTGTCCTGGTGAGGGAGAAATAGCATGAGTATTGGTCTGGAGCATTACCTGATATTGTCCGCCGTCCTCTTCGCCATCGGGCTTTACGGCGCGCTGGCCAAGCGTAATGCCATAATCATCCTGATGTCCATCGAGCTTATGCTCATTGCCGTAAATATCGCCATGGTGGCGTTTTCCCGGTACATAGTGCCGGTACTGCTGACCGGGCAGGTCTTTGCCATCTTTATCATTGTGGTAGCCGCGGCTGAGGCAACGGTGGGACTGGCGATAATAATCAGTATCTACCGCAACCGGGAAACTATAGATGCCACCCAGGTCAACTTAATGAAATGGTAGGAAATTATGTGGGTCGAAATTAAGAAGGCGCAAAGCCTGGTGATGGCTGAGATGTGGAAGGAACTCTTCGAGGGCGAAGGGATTCCCACCCGAATAATGCCGGCACCCGGTGAGCCTATGGGGCGGGAATTTACCGCCTATTCCATCCTGGTGCCCGGAGATAAAGAGCACGTTACCGAGGAGATTTTGAGGAAGCTATAATGCCGTATCAATTTATCTGGCTTATATTCCTGCTGCCCATTTTCTCTTTCATCATAATATCATTTGTCATCAGACCCTTCGTTAAGCCGGAATCGAAGGTCGCTGGTTACATCTCCATTACCGCCATTTCCGGTTCCCTGGCCCTGTCTATATGGGCACTGATGGCAGTGATGGCGGCGCCCCATCACGAACTGCCCATACCTGATATTGACTGGCTAATGATTGAGGGTGGGGTTGCCATCAGCCTGGGACTGATAATGGATTCACTGACCGCAGTAATGCTGATAGTGGTGACCGTGGTCAGTTTGATGGTGCAGATTTACTCCCAGGGCTATATGGACGACGACCCCGGCTACCACCGCTACTACGGATGGATGTCACTATTTACGGCGTCAATGATTGGCCTGGTTCTGGCGGATAGTCTTCTTTTGATGTTCGTTTTCTGGGAGATGGTGGGGCTGTGTTCTTACCTTCTCATCGGCTTCTGGTTCCACCGTCCAGCCGCCGCCGATGCCGCCAAGAAGGCGTTCATCGTTACTCGCCTCGGCGACTTCGGTTTCCTGGTCGCTATCCTCTTGCTTTACCACAATACTGGGACCTTTGACATTGCTGAGCTACACGCTCTGGCGATAGCCGGCACTCTAGCCGGTACCACGCTCACCTGGGCTGCCATTGGTATCTTCTCCGGTGCCGTGGGCAAGTCAGCCCAGTTCCCGCTCCACGTGTGGCTGCCCGATGCCATGGAGGGTCCAACCCCGGTCAGCGCCCTCATCCATGCCGCCACCATGGTCGCCGCCGGCGTCTTTCTGGTGGCTCGCACCTTCCCCCTCTTTGAGCATTCCACACAAGCGTTAACCACAGTGGCCGTAATCGGCGGCTTCACCGCTATCTTTGCCGCTTCCATGGGTCTGGTAATGAATGATATCAAGCGGGTTCTGGCCTACTCCACCATCAGCCAGCTGGGCTACATGATGCTGGGACTGGGGACTGGTGGTGTGGCTGTTGGTATTTTCCACCTGTTCAACCACGCCTTCTTTAAGGCGTTACTGTTCCTCGGCGCGGGTAGTGTCAGCCATGCCAGCGGCGGAACCTTCGATATGCGTCTGATGGGCGGACTGCGCAAGGCGATGCCGTGGACGTTTATTACCTTTGTTATCGGCTCACTGAGCCTGGCTGGCATCTGGCCGTTATCCGGGTTCTGGAGCAAGGATGAGATACTGGTCACATCTCTGGAAAGCCAGCCGATATTATTCTGGCTGGCGCTGATAACCGTATTCATGACTGCCTTCTACATGTTCCGGGCGGTATTCATGACTTTTGGTGGTGAGTATCGTGGTGGCGCTCCCGAGTCACACGGCGGGCATAGCGGCCACGGGGGGCACTCAGGACCCCACGAATCACCACCGGTAATGGTAATACCGCTGGTTATCCTGGCCATTCTAGGAGTGTTTTCTGGCTGGTGGAATGTTACCGGAAACTTTGACGTCTTTATGGGTCACGGGGAGACACGCGGCTTCGTGGAAGGCTTTTTCGGTGTTTTAACCCACTCACTACCCTTAACATCGCTGATAGTGGCTGGCCTGGGCGTCTTCCTGGCCTATGCTATGTACAGCGCCAAGTGGCTGTCGCCAGAAAGAATTGGCAGTATGTTCCAACCGCTGTATGTCATATTCTCCAGAAAGTACTGGCTTGACGAACTTTATGAGAATGTCATCGTGAAAATAGTCCTGCTTAAGGGATTATTCGCCGGTTTCCAGATAATAGATAGCTCTGGTGTTGATGGAACGGTAAACGGGGTGGCTAATGGGGTAATAGCCGGTAGCCGGGCTATCCGCCGGGCCCAGACGGGACAGCTACAGCTCTACGGGCTGTTTATCGGCATCGGTGTTCTGGCTATTGTTCTTTTCCTGTATCTCTTCGGATGAAAAGGAGTCAGTGTAGTTGGACTTTAATTATCTGACCTGGATAATCTTCCTGCCGGTGGTAGGAGCTATCTTGATTGCCTTTCTGCCCGGCCTGTCCGAGCGGGTGATTAAGCGCACCGCCGCCGTTTTTACTCTGGTTCCGCTAATTCTATCCGTTATTTTGTTTATCAATTTTGACCGGTCACCGGGAGCCATCGGGGTAATGCAGTTTGCCGAAAAGGTACCCTGGATTCCGGCAATTAACGCCTACTATCATGTCGGTGTTGACGGGCTGAGTCTGCCGCTGGTGATATTGATGACCTTCCTCGGTTTCCTGGTAGTTCTCATCTCATGGAAGATTAACCTGAGACCCCGGGAATACTTCGCCTGGCTGCTGCTGCTGGAAACCAGCATCCTGGGCGTGTTCACCTCCCTTGACCTGCTGCTGTTTTTCCTCTTCTGGGAGATTGAGGTAATCCCCATGTACTTCCTTATTTCCATCTGGGGCTCAGGCAGGAAGGAATACTCCTCCATGAAGTACGTGGTATTTACCCTGCTTGGCAGCGCCTTTATGCTGGCTGGCATCCTCAGCCTGTATTTCACCACCGGCAGCCTTAGCATGCTGGATATAGCCGAGGGCGGGCTGGGCCAATTCCGGGTGGTAATTCCAACCGCCGCCATATTCTTCCTCCTGCTTACCGGCTTTGCCGTCAAGCTGCCGGTGTTCCCACTCCACACCTGGTTGCCTGATGCCCATACTGACGCGCCGACGGCGGTCAGCGTGGTGCTGGCCGGGGCACTGCTCAAGATGGGCGGCTATGGAATGATTCGGCTGTGCGTAACCATCTTCCCTGAAGCAGCCAGGACCTACGCCCCTATCCTGATAGTGCTGGCGGTAATCAGCGTGCTCTATGGAGCCGCCGTGACCCTGAGACAGAATGATATAAAGCGGATGATTGCCTACAGCAGCGTCAGCCACATGGGTTATGTCCTGCTGGGTATCTTTGCCCTGAGCCAGGTCAGCCTCATCGGGGCTGGCCTGCAGATGTTCAGCCACGGTGTCATTACCGGACTCCTGTTTGCTATGGCCGGCGTGGTGATACATAACGTGGGAGAACGAGACCTCAGGAAGCTGGGCGGCCTGGTACGGCAGATACCAATTATCACTGTCGTTTTCTCGATAGCCGGTCTGGCGTCCCTGGGTCTGCCCACCACCAGTGGCTTTGCCGCCGAGTTCCTGACCTTTATCGGCAGCTTCTCTTCCACTATTGTTCCCGGAATTCAGGTTTACACTATCCTGGCAGTGCTGGGGGTAGTGGTCACCGCCGGCTATATCCTGTGGATGCTGCAGCAGGTATTTTACGGACCGGTATTAGAACAATACAACGGTGTGGCCGATGCCGATATTCTGGAACGGGTATATATGTTTGCCCTTGTCGCCGTGATAATGCTGGTCGGCATCTACCCGGCCATTCTAACCGATGTCATAAAGCTGGGAGTTTCGCCCATTATGGGTTTGCTAGGTGGATAGGGAGCGGGTGCCCGATGGCAGAAACGAGGATAATTATTGGGACGGGAGCGGTAATCGAAGACGAAATTGACGACCCTTTAAGTAGAAAAGGAGAGAGTCTTTGAACCTTCAGCTATTCACACCGGAGATTAGCCTGGCTGTCTTCGCTATACTGGTAATACTGCTCGACCTCTTTGTGGAGCGCAAAGGGGTGCTGGCCGTGGTCAGCCTGATTGGCATAGTAGTATCCGGTGGTTTCACCTTGGCTATCTGGGGAGGTAGCTCTCAGGCTATCTTCAACAATATGCTGGCGGTGGATAACTTTGCCCTCTTCTTTAAGTTGCTGTTCCTGGGCATTGCCGCGCTGGTTATTTTGACCTCGACGGATTATGTGGCTAAATTCGCCCGCTTCCAGGGTGAATACTATGCCCTGGTGCTTCTGTCCACTGTCGGCATGATGCTGATGGCGGCTACCACCGAGCTAATCTCCCTCTTCATCGCCCTGGAGCTGACCAGTATCTCCCTCTACGTCCTGGTGGGCTTCCTCAAGGACCGGAAGTCCACTGAAGCCTCGCTTAAATATCTGCTGCTGGGGGCCATGGCCTCAGCCGTACTCCTCTACGGGATGGCACTGGTCTTTGGCATTACCGGAGAGACGCAACTGGGTGAGATTGCCCGGGCCATCCAGGGTATGTCGCCACAACTCCTGCTAGCCAGCCCGGCCCTTATTCTGGGCGTGGTGCTGATGGCCGCCGGCTTCAGCTTCAAGATTGCCGCCGTTCCCTTCCACATGTGGGTGCCGGACGTTTACGAAGGTGCCCCGACACCGATAACCGCCTATCTCTCCGTGGGTAGTAAGGCGGCCGGGTTCGCCATAATCCTGCGCGTTTTCTTTTCCGCCTTCTCGCTGCCCGAATCGCTAAGTGCGGACTGGGGCTTGATCTTCGCCGTTCTGGCCGCTATCAGCATGACCGTGGGCAATATCACGGCTATTCCCCAGTCAAACATCAAGCGTATGTTTGGTTACTCCAGCATAGCTCAGGCCGGGTATATTATGGTGGGCCTGGCTACGGTGGGGGTATCTCCGGCTAAAGACATTCTGGGACAGAGTGGCGTCCTGTTCTTCCTGGCCAGCTATGCTTTAACCAACCTGGGCGCCTTTACCGCCATTATTGCTATCTCGAATAAGCTTGACAGTGACCGCATCGACGACTTTTCGGGTATGATTAAGCGGGCACCGCTGCTAGCTCTGGGGCTAACGCTTTGCCTTATCTCCCTAATTGGTATGCCCCCCGCCGCCGGCTTTATGGCCAAGTTTTACATCTTCAGCTCCGCCGTCCAGCACAACCTGTTGTGGCTGGTAATCATCGCCGTAATTAACAGTGTCATCTCCGCCTACTATTACCTGCGGGTAGTCAAGGTAATGTGGCTCGGCGAGCCGGCTTCCCCGGAAAAGGTGCCTTCCTCGGGAGCACTGCGGCTGGCGCTGGTCCTCTCCTGCTTCGGCGTGCTGGTACTGGGTATTATCCCCGGCGTAGTAATGAGACTGGCCCAGATAGCCGCCAGCATGTTTGCTTTTTAGCTGAAAGCTTATCCCGGGACCGGCTTCTTAAACCTTACCGTATAATTCCACAGATTGCCTGTGCTACCGTCCAGGACAAACCCTTCACGCCGGCCTATCTTAATGGTGCTAGAGCGCAGGGGATAATCCGGGTCGGGCAGTAACTCGGTTACGGCCAGGATTCCGCCCGGTTTTAGTACCCTCCTCACTTCCCCCAACCCTCTGCCTACATCGGGTATCTCTCGAAGCACGGTCACCATATACACCAGGTCAACCGACTCATCGGCAAAGGGCAGTTCGTAAGCGCTGGCCTGCTTTAGCTCAACGTTTCTTATATCCTGATTTTCGGCTCTAGCCAGTTTACGCTCAAGCTGCTTAAGCATCGCCGGTTGGATATCAACGCCATAGACCTTTCCCCGTTCCCCTACCACTCGCGCCGCAAAGGGAATAAAGGCACCACTGCCACAGCCAAGGTCGACTACCGTCATACCCTCTCTAATCCCACTACGCTCAATCAACTTATCCGCTGGCTGCACCCAGCGTCGCAAATCACTATCCAGAAACCGCCCAATGAAAGCCGGTGCCGGGGAGTGATGGAGCTTTCTAACTATACGAATCAGCACTTGATACAAGAGGAAGGCACCCAGGACTATCAGTATGACTTTTAATACCGTCATTTCCGCACCCAATCAAGTGCTTATCATAAGTTATATTGGGCATGATAGCAATAGTCATCACTGAGCCGTGTCTTTCAAGCTGGTGCTTAGTGTATAATGGGGTCTAAAGGAGGAATCATGCCTAATATCACACCGGAATTAAGAGACACTCTGGAGAACGCTCCCTATCCCCGCCGGCTCGGGTGCCGTTTGCTGGAGCTTGCCGAAGGGTACGCCAAGACGGCGGTCACTATCCGCCCCGAACACGCCAGTTTCCTGGGGGCGACTGACGGCTGCCTGGCGATGTCCCTGGCTGACTACGCCTTTGCCTCCGCCGTCAACACTCTGGGACAGACCAGAGTAGCCGTGCAGTTTAATATTAACTATGTCGCCACTGCGCCTCCAGAAGGTGAGCTTATAGCTGAAGCCAGGACCGTCCACGCCGGCAAGACTATAGCGGTAACGGAGGTAAGCGTTACTGACGCCACCGGGAGGATTATCGCCAAAGCTACCGGCACCGCCATCAGCCGACCAAATCAAGGCTCGACAACAAAGTGAACATGTCGCATTATGTCAAATACATCTCGGGTAGATTTAAACCGGATTCAGTGGTCAGGTGTTCCTGCCACTTCCCGCCTGATGAATGATACCAGAAGAGCTGCCGCCAGCATGAACAATGCCCCCATTAAGAAAGCCACAAAATAACTCTGGCTGACATCATATATCAGCCCCCCAGCCGCCGGGCCAATAGCGGCACCCATCCCCCAGCCAAAGACCAGCACCCCCATTACCATCCCCAGACTGCGTAGCCCAAAAGTATCACCAACCAGTGCTACGGTAGGCGGGTCAAAACCACCATAGCCAACACCAAAAATCACGGCAAACACATAAAGCATCCACAGCTCCTGTGCCCATATTAGCCAGAACATCGCTCCCGCCTGAAGTAAGCCACAGATGACGGCCGACGCCTTTCTACCCATCCGGTCGGAAACACCACCTATTATTAACCGGGAAGGAATGCTAACTAGACCTATCAGGCCAAGGACTAACGATGCCTCACCCGCCGATACCCCCAAATCAATGGCATGAGGTACGATATGAGTCAACACGAAATGCAAACACGTAGACCACAGGAACCAGGTAGCTGACAGTAACCAGAAACTGCGCGTGCCGAGCGCCTGGCGCAGCGAAAAGCTGGGAGGTTGCACACCATCTCCCTCACTTTGCCCCTTCACTTCACCGTAATCTACTTTCGTCCCGTCAGGCAAAGCCCCAATGTCACCGGGGTCTTTCTTCAAAAGGTTGGCTAAGGAGACGATAACCAATCCGGCAATAAGCCCTATTATGATAAATGCCATACGCCAATCAAAGGTAGCAATAAGGTAAGTGGCAAACGGGGCCATCACTATTGTTCCCAGTCCGGTTCCGGCACTGACAATGCCCAGCGCCAGCCCCCGCTTTCTATCAAACCAGCGAGAGGTAGTTGACATTAGTACCGTATAGGCGGCACCGGTGCCGATAGCAAACAACAGGCCATAGCTAGTGAATAGATGCCACGGTAAGCTGGCCCGGCTGGTTAATATCAGGCTTAACCCGGTAAATACGCCCATCAGGAGAACAACTATCCTCGGCCCATACCGGTCTAAAGCCCATCCCCCTAAGACGGCAAAGGCAATACAAACCACCATATAAGCCGAGAATACCCCGGAAGTAGCCGCACGGGTGAGCTCAAAATCTCTCTCTAAGGACTTAAAGAAGACCCCGAAAGAATAGCGTGTCCCGAAGATGACCGCGCTAAGCACAAAAGCCGCGGCGACCACCACCCAGCCATAAAATAACCTGTCTCTGATTCCGGACAGTAATGCCAACAGCAAATCCCTCTTGGCTCTCTATTCTATCACTTCATCATCAAAGACAAAATATGGTATGATAGCAAAGAGAACCAAGGGAAGAAGATACAGTCTATCAGATTCATCTGAACCGGGAACAGACAGTCAATGAACAGAACGAGGGGCTTTGTCAACCTCAATAGATTTAAGTCAGGCAGAGCGATAAAAAGGTCCACCGGGACACTCCATGATAAGAATGAGGGGAAAGCGGAGAGGCAAAAGCGACTAGGTAAAAAATAGACGCTCATTACCGGGTGACCAGAATACATCGTTCGTAACGTTACACAGTTTTTGGAAAGTGACCGACAGTTGTGAAAAGAATCGGTGTTCTCTACCATCCCTTGAATAAGGCAGCTTGTTCCCTGGCGGAAGAAACAACGCAGTTTTTGACATCTAAAGGAGTTTCTGCCTGGCTATGCTCCGCCTGGGAAGGAGAAAAAGCCAAAGCCCAGATTAATGGTACCGAGCTGATACTTAGTATTGGCGGCGATGGCACTATTCTGCGAGCCGCCCAGGTGGCGGTCCTCAACCAAACCCCCATCACCGGCATAAACCTGGGCAAGCTCGGCTTTATGACCGAACTGAGCGCTGATGAGGCGATGGCCAGGCTCCCCGCCCTGATTGCTGGAGAGGGATGGATTGACCAGCGGGCTATGCTCGAGGCTGAGCTGGCACCAGCCGAACCAGAGCCGGAGCCACCCCCCAAGTTTTACGCCCTGAACGACGTCGTGATGGCGCGGGGCGCAATAGCCAGGGTGGTCAATATAGAAGCTAACATTGACGGTGAACTGCTGACCAGCTACCGGGCTGACGGGGTGATAGTGGCTACCGCCACGGGCAGCACCGGTTACTCGCTGGCCGCCGGTGGGCCAATACTCCATCCACAGGCTGACGAATTCTTAATGTTACCGGTATTGCCTCACCTCAGTCCGGCTTATGCCCTGGTGTTACCGCCAACAGCGGTGGTCAGACTACGTCTTAGCACCATTCATCGGGCAACACTCAGTATTGACGGTAATATAAATTTACCGCTGAATGGCGGGGCTGCAATTACGGTAAGGCATAGCGCCAAGACTACCCACTTCTTGAGGATACATCCCAAGACCTCGTTTTATGGCACGCTGGAACAAAGGTTAAAAGGAAAACGACGGGTTGAATCGAATGGAAAAAGCCAGAATTAAAGACGTACCCCAGATGCACCAGCTAATCAACGGCTTCGCTGACAAGGGGTTGATGCTACCCCGCCCGCTGAGCGAAATATATGAAAACGTCCGGGATTATTTTGTCGTCAGGCAGGGTGAACGAGTAATCGGCTGCGCGGCACTACATGTTAGCTGGTCAGACCTGGCTGAGATAAAGTCAGTGGCGGTGGCTGAGGCAGGTCAGCGACAGCGAATCGGGGCTCAGCTGGTTGATGCCTGCCTCACTGAAGCCAGGGAACTGGGTATTCCCACCGTTTTCTGCCTGACCTATCAGCCGACCTTCTTCGAGAAGTTTGGCTTTTCCCGGGTGGACAAGATGGAGTTGCCCCGCAAGGTGTGGAGCGAGTGTTACCGCTGCCCCAAGTTCCCCGACTGCGATGAAGTAGCCCTGGTGTACAACCGGGACCAGGGAGTTTGACTTGTCGGAAAAGACGCTATCCCGCCAGCTAATCTATGAGGGGCGAGCGGTTAAGGTACGGGTGGACACCGTTGAGATGCCCGGTGGCCGAAAAACCACCCGAGAGATTGTGGAGCACAGTGACTGCGTGGCCATCGTGGCTATTGACGACGAAGACAATGTGCTGCTGGTGAACCAGTTCCGCAAGGCGGTGGAGAAGGAGCTTCTGGAGATACCGGCCGGCGGCATGGAACCCGGCGAAGACCCGGCAACCACCGTCAGCCGGGAGATGCAGGAAGAAACCGGCTACTTACCCAGAAAACTAGAGAGCCTGGGCGGCTTTTATTCCGCGCCCGGCTACTGTACCGAGTACCTTTATCTTTATCTGGCCACTGACCTCGTTCCCAGCCAGCTTTTCGCCGAGGACACCGAGGATATTAAAGTGGTCCGGGTGCCGCTGCATCAGATTCCCGGTCTCATTACCTCGGGGCGCATCCGTGATGCCAAGAGCATCGCCGGCTTACTTATCTTCCTGGAATATCGGAAATCAGTTTAAAAGTAACCGCGGAGCCGGCGGGCTATCTCTTCCGGCGGCTCGGTAATCAGTCCATCATAGAATAGATTCTGGGAAAACCACACGTCATTTACCGGCCGCGCCTGCACGCTGGAACGGGAAACAATCTTTACCCCCGCCCACAGGTAGTCCAGTTTCTCACCTAACGGACCGGAATACAGGGCGAGATTGCAACTGGACAGGCCGCCATCTTTATAGAACCTAAACACTCTTGATATACCATCGGCCAGGCTTTCCCAGTCGCCGTCATCAAATTCCAGAAAGTTTGACCTGTCTCTGACCACACCATGCACCTCGTCTTCCCTTAACGGGGCAAAGGGCACCAGCCACTCGGTATTGCCCAGACGGGCGATATACCTCTCCCCTATCTCCTTTTCCGTGTTTACCAGGTCTTCCCAGTAGCAAGTATTTGCTCCGGCGTAGTATCTCTGGCTAGCCTCCATTAAATTTGACACCAGGAAAGTAGGCCAGGTACTGCCCGTAATCTGAAGATGGGGGTGGGGTATGCTGGAACCGGCGGGAAACATGTAATTGAACCCTAATTCACAATAATAGTTGACCGACCTGTACTCATAAAGTCTCTTAAAATAGATTGAGCAAGCCTTAAAGGCGTTGGCCAGGAGCTGGGGGGTAAACTGGTCCAGGGGGACAAAGTGCTGGCGGCCTATCACGGCTACGGCACTATGCTCCTTCTGCGCAAAGAGATTGGGGAAGAGACAGGCTTCGCCCACTGTTATCCTGCCCCCGGGGATAAATTCTTCCGGGTACCTGGGTGTAGATTCATTGACTTTCTCCGGGCAGAAGAAGCACCGTTCTCTGGTCTGCTCAGCAATCTCCAATAGCAGCTTTTCATCAGTATTGTACTGCTGCTGCCAGAACTTACGCCCGGTACGAATAATGCTGGGCCAACCGGTTAGCGGGTCGGCCCGGTTTTCAATTTCCTGGCTGTCCAGTTCAAAGTTTTTCAGCGGGTTGTGCAGTACCGCTTCCGAAACACGTTTATTAAACTTGATGGTCATTGTTTCCTCCTTCCATATTTTTTATCTACCTTACCCCCTTTATCCCCCTCTCCTTGTGTCTGATGTGTCATTGCGAGCCGAAGGCGAAGCAATCTCATCTTTATCTTTTAGTTTGCTTCGTCGCTCTGCTCCTCGCAATGACTTTATGCTCTAAGGGGGGGTGGTAAGAGGGGCTTCGCCCCTTCCGACTACCCTATGTGTGAGTGCTAAATCGTAGGAGGTCTCCAATCCTTCCACTTTTTCCGAAGTTTTTCTTTCTCTTTAGCCGCTGAGGGGAGCTTCCAGGGAAGCTCCCAATAGGGAAAGTCTTTGAGTCCTTGCTTTTGGCGATCCAAGAGAGTATCTTGGACTTGCTTGGCTACATTGCTGCCACTTTCCAAGCGTGTGTTTCGCCAGGTCTGTCGCTTAACATCACTCTGCGCAATAACGAATATCAATTTTCATAGAATACCTACTGTTTGGTTCTCTAAATAGCTTCAGTCTAGTAGCCATTGATAGGGTTGTCAATTCCGAATAAGAGTTAAACTTGGGCAGGTGCGGAAGGTAGTTATGGCACTGGTGAGAGAGGCTGCCTCGGGCGCCATTTCTTGACGCGGCCAAATCCAAAAATTGGCATCTCCTGCACCTGCCTTTCTGTGTTTTGCGCGGCTGTTTTCGACTGTGAATAACCCCCCAGCAAGCTGGGGGGCATCTTAAGGATTACCAAACATGTTTAACTGGATGGAGTCATCTTCATGAGTTTGATATTCAATGTATTTCCTGATTATGTCTGCAGTAACTTTATCCCCAACACTTCGGACAAAGTAGCCATCGTTCCACAGTTCTCCAGCCTAAAGTTGCTTACGCATTTCGGGGAATTCTCTAAATACTTCACGGGCGGATATACTTTTCATTATCTGAACCTAATTCTTCAGCAGCACCTTAAAGAGTGGTTTCTACTTCGGCTCTCCACTATTGTGTGGCTTGTGCTCATACTGGGGTGCATCCTTACGGTTACCGTATTTCTTGACATCCACACCCTCTTTTGAAGGGGGGGCGATCTTGGGATTTAACCTCGATTCAGCGGGTTATTCAGGGAGCACAGTTCGGTTAGCTCGCTGATCGACTGGCAGGGAGAAGCTGAAGATGCTACCTCCCTGAAGCCGGTTGCTGGCCCAGATATGACCACCGTGAGCCTTCACGATGATCTTACA
>SDBU01003593.1_pt1 | contig 19610 bp, 17 predicted proteins | sample 2277071 | NCBI WGS metagenome assembly SDBU01 (sample SAMN10397929, study PRJNA504765) | marine sediment metagenome | isolation source: marine sediment core GS08_GC12, 126 cmbsf | place: Arctic Ocean: Gakkel Ridge, Loki's castle | collected 2008 | reverse complement strand
CTTTCTCCAAAGCTTCATAGGGCTTATTCTCTTTTAATCTAGTTAAGGTAGCAATCCCCGCTGTAACTGCTATAGGATTGCCTGATAACGTACCTGCCTGATAAACACTGCCTATGGGCGCTAAAAGCTGCATTATGTCTTTCCTTCCACCAAATGCGCCAATAGGCAAACCTCCTCCGATAATCTTCCCTAAGCATGTTAAATCTGGCTTTACATTAAAATATTCTTGAGCTCCACCATATGAAAGCCTAAATCCGGTAATAACTTCATCAAAAATAAGGACAATGTTATATCTATCAGCAATCCTCCTCAAGCCCTCTAAAAAACCGGGCCGTGGTAAAATCACTCCGCAATTTGCAGCTACAGGCTCGACAATTATTGCCGCAAGGTCTTTACGGTACAACTTTGCTGTCTCCTCAACTTTCTCTATATCATTAAAAGGAAGTATAATTGTATGTTTTGTAAAGTCTTTAGGTACGCCTAAACTATCTGGTATTCCTAAAGTGGCTGCACCTGAGCCGGCCTTTACTAAAAGATAATCTGCGTGGCCATGATATGATCCCTCAAATTTTATAATTTTATTCTTCTTTGTATAGCCCCGAGCAATCCTTGCCGCACCCATTACTGCTTCTGTCCCAGAATTTGTTAATCTAACTTGCTCAATCGAAGGAACAGCCTCCACGATGAGTTTGGCTAGTTCTGTCTCTAACTTTGTCGCAGTGCCGAAACTCGTACCATTTTTTATAGCCTGCCATAACGCATCGATAATCTCGGGATGAGCATGGCCCAAAATCAATGTCCCCCATGAAAGGCAATAATCAATGAGTTCTCCGCCTTCGTCAAATACTTTTCGTGTTTGACTTCGGCGGACAGGCCTTCCGTATTCGCTATAAATTTTTGAACCCTTACCTTTTTTTATAAAAACAGGATATCCTCCTACGGCTTTAAATGACCTAACAGGGCTATTCACGCCTCCGGGAATATATCTTTTGGCTTCGTTAAATAATCTTTTTCCTACGTTTAACATAGCCATTTTCCAACCTCTTTACCAAAGTAGCTTATAATAAAATCTGCACCTGCCCTTTTTATAGATGTAAGAACTTCAAGCGCCAAATCTCTTTCTTTTTCTTTGCTCCCTTGGCTTGCTTTTTTAACCATGTTATATTCCCCGCTTACATTATATGCGGCTATAGGTACACCAAACTTTTGTTTAGCTCTGTAGATAATATCCAAATAAGCTAAAGCAGGCTTAACCATAACTATATCCGCACCTTCCTCTATATCTTGTTTAATTTCCCTTAATGCCTCATCAGAGTTTCTAAAATCCATCTGATAGGTCTTTCTATCGCCAAATCGAGGAGCAGAATCAAGAGCCTCTCTAAATGGACCATAAAAATTTGACGCATATTTAGCCGAATAAGCCAATATCCCGACGTTTTTGAATCCGTTCTTATCCAAAGATTGTCTTATTGCCCGAACCTGTCCATCCATCATTGCGCTTGGAGCTACAAGGTCTACTCCCGCTTCAGCATGAGACAAGGCAATTTTAGCCAGGACCTTTAAAGTAGCATCATTGTCTATTACCTTTGACTTTTTTATTATTCCACAATGTCCATGGCGTGTGTATCCACAAAGGCATACATCAGTAATTACAATTAAATTCTTGAATTTCTTTTTTACTGCTCTTGCGGCTTTTTGGACAATTCCATTCTTTTTATATGCTTGGGAAGCTAAGTTATCTTTAGAGTTAGGGATTCCAAATAAAAGTATAGATTGTATCCCGAAAGCCTCCGGTATATCTTTGAGTAAGTTATCAATCGACAAATGATAAATACCAGGCATAGACTTAATAGGGTCTTTTATTCCTTTTCCTTCAACAACAAAATAAGGTAAAATAATATCCTTAGGATGAAGTTGACTTTCGTTAACCCATTCTCTGATAGCATTGTTTTTTCTTAATTTTCTTAATCTAACAGCCTGCAACTCTTGGCCTCCCTTAAGGTTACATCGCCTATACATTTGATTTTAACATTTTTCGGCACTTTTTTATACCTTTTCTTAAAGTTTCTTACTGTCGAGGGGCTGGTAAACATTATCTCATTAAAAAAGTTTAATTCCAGATCCGGTAAATCCTTAGGCATTACATTTCTATAGGCGAAGGCTGTGGTTACCTTTGCTCCTAATTCTTCAAACGCCTTGCTTAGACCTTTATCAGAAATATTCGACCGGGGTAAAAAGATCCTTCTATCTTTTACATTAATCTTTTTGAACTTTTTTGTCAAACCTTCTGATGACTCCTTCTCGGGCACTACATCTGCTAAGATTCCATAATCTAAAAGTCGATTCTTCGTTGAATTTCCAATAGCTGCAATCTTTATATTATTAAGCACCCTTGAATCTAACCCTATATTTTTTAGCCTTTTGAAAAAATATTCTACACCATAACGGCTTGCAAAGACTATCCAGTCAAAATTCTTAATATGCTTTAAATAATTATCGAATTCTTCATAATTCTCCAGAGGTTCTATCTTAATCAAGGGGAGATGAAAATAAGTCCCTTTAATAAAGAATCTCTCTTTGGATAATCCTGTGAATAAGATTCGTCTATTTTTTGTTAGCCAGTTAAATTCCTTTTCCAATTTTGCTACCTCGCCAATAATAATTATTGCCGGTGGTCGTAATTTTCGCCTCCTAGCCTTCGTTACGATATCCTTTAAGGTCCCTGTCAGGACTTTTTGGGTCGATAGACTGATATCTTGAATTATGGCTACAGCTGTATTTTTATCTTTTCCGGATTTGAGTATTCTATTAACTATATCATCCAGATTTTCTACAGCCATATATAAAATCATCGTGGGGCTCTTTGCTACACTATTCCAATCAATAAGACTTTTCTTTTTTGTCGGATCTTCGTGGCCTGTAACAAAAACACAGCTAGAAGCAAATCTTCTATCAGTTAGAGGAATACCGCTTAAACAAGAGGCAGCACTAGCCGCAGTTACTCCAGGAACAACTTCAAATTCTATTCTTTCCTTAACCAAGCTTTCCAACTCTTGAGAACACCTACTAAAGATAGAGGAATCACCGTTTTTAAGCCTTACTACATTCTTACCTTCTTTAGCTTTTTTGATAATTAAATTATTTGTCCTGCCAGAGCAAACCAGCTCTGCATCTTCTTTTACATTCTCTAAAATCCTTTTATCTATAAGGTAATCATAGATAACCACATCCGCCTCTTTCAGGATATTTAACCCCCGAACAGTTATTAAATCGGGGCTTCCGGGACCTGCTCCTACTAAATAAACTTTACCCCTCATAAGGAAATCGCCTCCCGACTATCCATTGCTGATATAAGATTAATTAATTCTGAATCCTCAACTCTCACAATAACTGCTAAAGCTCCTTGCAAAGGATGAGGTCTTAAAATCTCAAAGGGTATCCTTTCAGTTGTCCTGTGTTTCAATCCCAAACGCAATAGTCCTGCAGCAGCAATCACAATAGCTTCTAGATCGCTATTATCTAATTTTCTTAGTCGCTCTTCTATATTGCCACGAATATCTACTATTCGAAAATCGTTTCTAAATTTCATTAGTTGTGCTTTACGCCTAATGCTACTTGTTCCGATTTTAGCCCCATATGGAAGCCTTCCTAATTCCAAACCAGACTTAGAAACTAAAACATCATAAGGATCGATAGACGAAGTTATCGCCGCAATGACTAAACCTTTTCTTAAATGACCAGGCAAATCTTTAGCGCTGTGAATAGCAATATCTATCTTACCGATTAGGAGAGCTTCGTCTATCTCATTCGTAAAGAAATCACTCCCTTCTGTCTCTGATATAGGAGTAGTTCTATCTCTATCTCCACGAGTGTCTACGCCTACTATTTCTGTTTTTATAGCAGGGTAGAATATCTTCAAAGCACCTAAGACCTCTTCAACCTGTTTTAAGGCAAGAGGACTGGTTCTTGTTCCAATTTTGTAGGTTCGAGCCATAGTTTTTCAACCTCTATATCTATGATTCTTTCGACTATTTTTTTTCCTTGGATTTTTCTCTTAATATTCTTTTTAATCACAGCGTCTAAATCCTCTAAACCGAACAAGTCTATATTCTTTATCTCTCTTACCAGTGGGTCAACATCTCTGGGTAAAGCAAGGTCAATTATAAGAAGTCTGTGACTTATGTTTTCATCAAATGACTCTTTTTTAATAATAAAATGTGGACTTGCTGTTGCGCTTATTACTGCATCTGCTTTCCTTAGAAGCTCTTTCAGTTCATCAAATCTCACTGCCTGTGCTCCAATCTGAGCTGCTAATTCTTTCGCTTTTTCAAAAGTCCTATTAGAAATAAAAATCACATTGGGATTTTCTTTTTTTAAATACTTTAATACAAGTTCTGTAACTTTCCCTACTCCTATAATTAAGACGTTTTTACCGCAAAGAGCGTCTTTGAGTTTCCCCTTTATAAAATCTATGGCAACGCTGCCTATCGATATTTTTCCCTCAGATATTTTTGTTTCGGCGCGCATCCTTTTTGCAAAAGATATAGCAGATCCAAATATCTTTCTTAAAAACCCATCTATAAAATTAGCGTTGTTAGATTCATCAAAAGCAAATTTGACTTGACCTGAAATTTGAGTCTCTCCAAGAATTTGCGAATCTAAACCACAAGCGACCGATAATAAATGTTTTAAAGCTTGTTTTCCTTCATATATATAAAGGTAAGGGGAGAAAGTTCCTTTATTAACCTCATGGTATCGAGAAATAAAGTCTTTTATTTCTCTTATCCCACTTTCTGAGTCCTCTATGCTGGCATAGATTTCTATTCTATTACAAGTAGAAAGGATAACAACACCTTTAAGGATTTTTCTTTCTCTTAAGAAATTAAGTGCATTCTTTAGCCTCTTTTTAGAGAAAGAAAGTTTTTCTCTCAATACAATTGAGCTATATTTATGATTTGTGCCAACTACTATAAAACTCATCGTTCTATACCTACTTTTTCTTCGGTTATTTTGCCATTGTCTATTTTAAATGATCTTATGCTTGGGTTATCTTTATCCTTTATAGAAACAATTACAAATGAGGCCTCAGGATAATATGCCAATTCCACATCATGCTCTGAAGGATAGGCCTCTGTTTCAATATGAGAATGGTATATTCCTACCATTTCCAGACCCAAATTCCTTATTTCTTTCATTACCCCAAGCTGCTCTTTTGGCTCCATAAAGAATGTCTTCGAGCTTTTATCTATATTGGTCAAGCGGTAAATTTTCTTAACTTTTTCTTCTTTCCCGGCTAAAATTCCACATGCTTCATTAGGGGATTCTCTTTTTGAATGCTCAATTAATTCATCTTTCTGTTTTTTACTTAAATAAAGCATGCTTACCTCCAATTAGTAGGTATGAGATTATAAATGCCATTATTGGTGTTATAATCCATGTAATGTATGTTTTTTTCGTTATCGGATTAGTGAAAGTCGATTTATGTCCGTTTTTTAACCCACTTATAGCGAATATAGATGCTACCTTTATCATCACAAAGGATTGCGGTACCCCCGATAAAGAAGCTATTAGCATTAATGTTCCGCTTACAAGGCATATAAGGGTTGCTGTAAGGAGTCCAAAAGGTACTATCTTTTCGCCAACTGTCTTTAAAGGTTCGTGAAAAACCATGCTTCCAAGGCCAAAAATAGGCGCAATGAGCGCTAGCCCTAAACCCATACCTATGATGTTTGCCCCGACAAGCGGACCCACAGCATTTGCAACGTTATTCGTCCCTACCGAAAATGCATTATAGCAACTTGCTATAATTACAAATGTTTTCAATCTTCCCCTATGAGACACCAATTTCTCATATATCCAGAAATTACCTTTTCTGGGTGGATATATTAGTTTTCCCAAAAAATATGTCAACGTATATCCTAAAACAGGCAAAATAATCCAAAAAGGAATTAAATATAAGAAGGTTTTAGCATATATATTTCTAAAGTACAAACCTACCCCTAAAATAGAAGCAATAGTTACCAAGCTTGTCGATTGCGGCACATGAAGCCTGTTTGCAATGAATAGGCTTATAGTTGCTGAGAAGAGAATTATTATAACAGTATCGAAGGTGATAATTTCATGAGGAATTATTCTATTGCCAAGTGTCGCGGCAACCGGTCGGCCTAGTAATACTGCGCCAAGAAACACAAATATGATAAAAAGAATCTGCGACCATCCTTTTGATAAAATCTTCCCGCCATGCGCTGCTGCAAAAGAAGCGGCAAAGTTGCTGCCCCCCATGTTCAGCGCAAATAAAGCCATAATTAATATTAGAAAGCTGTACCCGATCAAATTCCGTCTCCATCAATATTCTTCAGCGGCCGCGTATGGATTCCGCATTCGCCGCCGCATTTGCTTGTGCCAATCCAACGGCCAGCACGTTCATCTTCATCAGGTGTGATATGTGTGCAAGGTTCACACCCTAATGATCTGTAACCTTCTGCATAAAGAGGGTTTATCTTTACCCCATTAAGAGCGAGATATTGCCAGACTTCTCGCTCTTTCCAAATAAGAATTGGATTTAATTTAATCAGACCCTTATCGCGCTCTTCAACCTCTTTAAAATCTGTGCGGGTTCTTCCTTCTGTGCAACGTAGACCTGTAATCCAGCATTTCACTCTCATTTCTTCTATAGCTCTCCGAGTGGGTTCTACCTTTAAGATATCACAACATTTATCAGGGTCGGTCTCATAAAGTTTATCTGGTATCTTGGCATCACTTTTATAGATTTTAAGTTCGGGATATTGTGCTACGATTTTTTTCATAAATTTAATAGTCTCTTTCGGTTTAAATCTCGTTGTAACTATAAAACCTCGAATTTTCGGACTCACTTTTTTTGCTAGATCCCAAACACAAACAGAGTCTTTGCCCACGCTATTAGCTACAACAAGGCTATCACCATATTTCTTATACGCTTCTTTTATAAGCGCCAGAGCCCTTTCGACCTTCTCTTTAAAATTTAGATTATCCACCAATCCCTTTATGTCATCTTTGTTTTCCAATATACCCATGTCTGCATTCCTCCTTAAATTCGTACTTATAATTTACGTCGTCCATCCCTCACTTCGTTCGGGACTCCCTTCGGTCGTTGGACTCCGCAAATTATGTGTTCGTTAAATTTGGTAAATTATCGCGTCTTTCATACCTTTCGCTTTATTCCCAATGTCTTCAAAAGTAATCTTATCCAATACCTTAGCCATAGCTTTTTCGACCACTTTCCATATCGTTGCGAATACTGAACCTTCTTTCGCCGCAGAGTTGGCTAGTGGTAAAAGCGGCCCTCCGGTCTCACGTATTACTTTGCCTAGACTTATCCTATGTGGCGGCTTGGCCAATATGTATCCGCCTTGTTTTCCCCTCATACTCTCCACCAGCCCCACTCTTTTGAGTTGAATTAAAATGTGTACCAAATATCTCATCGGTATATCCTGCTTCTTTGATATTGCGTGTATCTGCAGGGGGTCTTTACTCGGCCAATGAAGTGTTAATTCTAAAAGCGCCCTACAGGCATAATCACATCTTGCTGAAATCCTCATTTATCCTCCAAGGATATATCATTACTATGTTTATCAACATAATGAAGTATACGCTATTTTTCTTTATTTGTCAAGAGAATTTTTAAATTTTATATTCTTAGGCTTTCGAGTGTAGTTTCTTCCGTCGGTAAGGTTGGAATTGCATTATGTTCTCTTTTAGAAATTCTTTTGTATGCAATTTTGTATTGCTGAGTTGAGTTTCCATCACTATATCTGGCAACTATGCCCGAGGCTATATTTAATGTGTCCTTATTAAATATCCCCTTACCTATAGCAATCGGACCCTTTGCACCTATTGGGTAAAAATGCACATCTTCTTGCTGGGCCAGATTTGATAATCTGTCATTTTCATCCTTGTTTCTACCCACAACAAGCTTAGCCTCCGGTGTGAGGCGAAAATGTCTACCCGTCTTAAGGAGCTGGACATCTTTTAATGTAAAGCCTGACTTATGCGCTATTAAATCGCGCATTCTTTTTGCAAATCCCGGGTCAGTCAGGAGGCATCCCCCAGCAGGACAAGGATAATCATTAACACCCAAGTCTTTTGCTAATTGAATTTGGGGCTTTCGAGAACGCCCTTTTATGGATAACAGCTTTTTTCTATCGACTAAACCTTGTTTTTCAGGGATGCTGGGTTCCAATAATCCTGCTGAAAGGGGTCTCAAAATCAACCCCTTTAAGCCGGCATCTCTTTCTATTATTCTCATTGCATCTCTTCGTTGAGACATTGGCCGTTCTCCTAAAACTTCTCCGGTAACTAGAAAAGATGCCCCGTTATTTCTCATATATTCGCCCGCCTTCTTAAACATAAATATACGGCAATCAAGGCAGGGATTCATATTTCTGCCATAGCCATGTTTTGGATTTTTAATTATTTCAAAATATTCTGTGCTAACCTCAAATACTCTAAGTTTAATCCCTAATTTATCAGCAGCAGATTTGCTTGCAAGACAAGTTTTTCCTCGGGCAGTACAAGTACAAAAGACAGTTAAAAAATTAAGCGCTTCCACTTCTATGCCTTGTTTTAAGATGAGCCTTGTGGCCAATATGCTATCTAATCCACCAGATAATAATGCTATTGCTTTAGTCACTTTAGTGTCTTTCGTATATTTTTTAATACATTACCATGGTGTTTACAGAATTTTCCACTCCTAACTTGTGAATATATCAGGTCTTTTTGCCAATGGGCATTGAACAATCGGCATGACCTTTTATCACAGAATGGTTCTTCGTTAATATAAAAAAAGAGCGCCTGGGCAATATAACCTTTGATAACTTCAGTAATTCTTAAATCCTCGTAGTCTATAAAGAGGCCTTTAAATTTTTGCTTTATTTGCTCTTCTTTTAACTCCCAAACACCTAAAGAACTATATTTTTGTTTATATACATAAAATTCTCTCGGCTTTGCCGGCCCTTCAACTATTCCTGATGTAGAGATTACGGATGGTATGCTATAAATGCTTGCGCGTATATGTAGTCGTTTATCTTCGCTTGGGGTTGCAAATAATTTATTGGTTACTACTATATGACAGGAATCCTTTATCCGTCTATTATCAAAGGACTTTTGTGTTCCTATTAAATCAAAAAGAAGACCCTTTGTATGAACGATTTTCTTCTTTGGTCTAATTAGATGAACATCGATGCTGCCAAAATTATCCTCTATAAAAGCTTTAATTTCTTTAAAATTGAAAACACTAATGCCTTCAGTGTAAATGTTGATGGCCTTCGGTATATTAAGTATTTTTGATCACCTCTTTTTAAGAATGTCTAAGACAACCAAAGCTGCTTTTTTGCCAGATAAAAGCATAGCCCCGAATGTCGGGCCCATGCGTGGAAGGCCAAAGCTTGTACTAACGCTCATACCGCAGACAACCAATCCCGGATGTATTTCCTTAGTGTGTTCCAGTACTAAATCTTCTGAACTCTCAACCCACATTGCTCCAAATCCAGGTGTTTTTATCAAACCGCGTTCTTCTAATTTTTTTACTACACAGGCATCGTGACCCGTTGCATCTACAACTACTTTTGTCTCCAATGCGACCGGATCAACGCAGGTTATCTCTCGCGGAAGAGCGCTTACAGGAGTCCAGTTAATAACTACACCGCTTACACGATTATTTTCTTTCAATACTAAATCGTCAAACGTCGTCATGTTGGCAAACTTCACTCCGGCATCGCAGCTTGAGGCAATAAGCTTTGAACAGGCATGCGGTCCATCCGCAACAAAAAGGCCTTTTGTATATTTCTGATAAGGGATGCCTAATTCTTTTAAAACCAGCTGTCCGGGCGCTCTTACGGTAAGTTTATTCATCAAATAACCACCTATCCAAAAACCACCGCCTAAATAATTATTCCTCTCAATGATAAAAGTCTTAACCTTTTTCTTTGTTAATTCTCTTCCCGCCATTAGACCGCTAGGTCCGGCGCCTACTATAATAACATCGGATTCAACATATTCTTTAAACTGTTTAGCGAACTCATCGACTATTGCCCTGGTAACCTCTTTTTCTCCTACAGCAGCAAAGATTCTTTTTTTTCTTGCCATATTCCTACCTCCTAAAAATTAAAACCCCTATACCATCATAGAGGTTGTAATAATATGCTTTTATTTTTCCCTCCGCTGGCATTACCCAGATCAGGTTCATAGGGTCTCCTGCTAACTTAAGCAGGACTCTCAGGCCGCATGCGACCTCCCCGTTTTGTCTATATTAAACCATCATTACTTTTAATTGTCAACCACACTTTGCGTGAGCATTTCGCCCTCTAATTACCGTTGCATGATGGGCAATTTTTAAAGTGACATCGTCGACTATCGCATAAATACACGGAATTATTATTAATGTTAAAGCAGTTCCGAAAAGTAAACCAAAACTCATGGTTAATGCTGCGGGGACAAGAAATGGGTCTCTTCCGCCAAGTCCATACGCTATAGGCGCCAATCCTAAAACTGTCGTAACGGTCGTAAGTATAACAGGTCTCAATCTCAGCCTTCCCGCTTCTACAATAGAATGATATCTATCCTTTCCTTCCTTGCGTAATTTATTAATAAAATCAATCAAAATAATGCAGTCATTAACGACAACACCGGTCATACCGACTATACCCAAAAATGACATAAAACTAAAAGCTTCTCTGTGTATAATAAGGGCTATCAGGGCTCCTATAATACCGAATAATATTGTAAACATTATGATTATAGGTTGAATTAACGAATTAAAATTGGTCGCTAAAATAACAAATATAAGAACCAAGGCAATTAATAGCGCTCTTTTAAGATTCGCGAATGATTCCTGGATATCCTTTTCTTCGCCCCCGTAAATTATCGTGTAACCTATGTTACCGATAGCAGGATCGTCTTTAAAATGTTTTTGGATTAATGTATTAGCCTTATGGGATGATGTTTTCTTTTCATCTACATTCGCCATTACCCTGATTGTCCTCCTGCCGTCGAAATGATTAATTCCTTCGAGCTGTCTTGTTTTTTCAAATTTCGCAACTTTCGAAAGGTGTATCAAATTTCCATATTTATTCGGTACCAGAATATTCCCGAAACCGGAAATGTCCTCGCGATATTTTTTGGCAAAACGGACCCTTACATCAATCTCTTCTTCAGCCTTTGTTCTGCGGATATATGTCGCCACTCCCCCTTCGTAAGCATCTCTTATTGTTTTTGCTATCACACCAGCAGTCAAGCCGTTTAGAGCGGCCATTTCCTCATCTATAATAACTTTGTATTCCTCTCTACCAAATTTATAGTCCGTATCTATATTAAATACACCGTCAATACCTTTAATATAGTCCATGTAGGAGAGAGCGATCGAGTTTAAAATATCAAAACTATCACCTTTTATTCTTATGTCTATTGCTTTGCCTTGAGGCGGGCCTTCCTTTATCTGCTCGAAGTAAACTTTTACGAAACCCTTCATGTCTTTTAAGAACGGTTTCAGGCTTTCAACTATTTCTATTGAGGTGCGCCTTCTTTGTGATTCCGGGGTAAGAAATACATTTATTTGAACGAGATGGCTGCCCCTTCTTGCATAAGGATCCATGGCGCGTCCTTCAAATATGTTACCGATTGTAGTTATATATGAATCAAGTTCACTTTTTGGAATCTTTTCAACCATTTCTTCAAGCTGCCTTGATAGTTCACTCGTTTTATCCAAAGAGATTCCGAGAGGCGCCTCTGCCCTGATATAAAATTCTTCTATACCTTTCTGCGGAAACATAATAATTGGTACGAATAGCTTAAAGAGCACGATAATACAAACGAAAAAGATTATTACCATAGCTACAACTTTATAACGATTGCGCATAGCTAGAGTTAAAATATTTGTATAGAATTTTAGTAATTTTTTAAACCATGGCAAATCTTTTTTACTGTAGATTTTTTTATCAGGCCCCCTTACGTGGGGCCTGGCGAAATCCGCCAGGTGGGACGGCAATATAATAAACGCCTCAAGAAGCGATGCCACAAGAGCTATGACAACAACAACCGGAATAATTCCTATAAACTTACCCATAATACCTGTCATGAAAGCCAGGGGCAAAAAGGCAACAATGGTTGTTAAAATTGTCGTGGTAATAGGCGCCACCACCTCTTGCGTACCCCGTACGGCTGCTTCTCTCGGAGGGACCCCGTTTTCAATATGCCTGTAAACATTTTCTGAGATTATAATGCCGTCGTCTACAAGCATCCCGAGCACTAATATAAGCGCGAACATGCTTAACATGTTTATGCTCATTCCGGAATAAAACATAAAGAAAAGAGTTGCTGAAAAAGCTATAGGGATGCCGAGGGCCGTAAAAAAGGCAACCCTTCTCGTGAGAAACAAAAGAAGCGATGCCATTACAAGTACTGTAGCAATAAGGCCGTTATTTCTTAAGATATTTAAACGCCTCCTAATATATAACGACATATCGTTTAGGGTATATACAGTCAATTTATCTTTGCTTCGATTTTTAAAATCTTTAAGAATCTCTTTAACCTTATCTACAAGTTTAATCGCATCTGCCCTGTCTTTTTTTATAACAACGAGATTAATAGTCCTTCTGCCAAAAGAACGTGTCATAGTATTTTCTTCCTCAAATGTTTCCCTGACGGTGGCGACATCCTTTACTTTGAGCCAATTTCCCGCGTCATTCCCCCTGATAATGACTTCTTCTATCTCTCCGGGCGTGATAAACTCCCCCACAGTCCTTATATTATATTCTTTTTCAGGGCCTCTTAAGGTTCCTGCGGGAATGCTTATATTTCTTTCTTTTAAAGCCCGTATTATATCATCGAAAGAAACGTATAAACTTTTAAGTTTTTCAGGGTCTACCTCAACCCAAATTTCTCTATCACGCCACCCTCTTCTTGTGACCTCCGCAACTTCTTCCAATTCAAGAAACATATCTTCCAGCGACTCAGCGTATTGTTGGAGTTTAAATTCGTCTATATCAGCCGTTATGGCCGCCTCTATTACCGGCATGTGCTTCATCTGCAATTCTTTCACAATAGGGTCTTTGATTGTTTCCGGAAGATCTTTTGCATTATCAACAGCTCTTTGTATATCGTTTACGACTTTACTTTTATCTTTTGCGTCAGGATCTATTTTTACATATATTGTTGAGAGATTATCAACAGACGTAGACCTTATATCCTCTATGTAATCTACTTTTTTCAATTCTTTTTCTATAGGCGTAGTCACAAACCTTTCAACGTCATTTACCGTGGCCCCCGGATACACAGTGGTTATTTGCACCCTACCGAAACTTATATTAGGGAATATTTCTTTATTTAAAGAAGAAACGGCTATAATGCCGGCAATTATGATAAATACCGATAATAGATTAACAAATAATGAATTTTTAACCGAAAATTCAGCGATTTTCACCGATTTTTATTCCTTTATTGTCCAATAGGGTATCCTTTGATACTTCAAGCTCTATCAATGAATTATAATAGTCAAGAAATGCCTTTGCGGCGTCTAGTTCGGCCTTTAGAAGATCATTCTGGAAATCTATCATGATTTTGCTCGATGAACGCCCGGATCTATACTGAATTTCTTCTTCTTTTAATTTCAGGCTATGGAGTTCTTTAACTTTGGACGTTCTTATAATTTTTTGCATGTTTAATCTGGTTTCCCTTACGTTTTCATCGATTTCATTTATTATAATTTTTTCTAACTGCTTCAATTCGCTGATTGCCTTGATTTTCTCTAACTCAGCTTTTTTGTATTCGCTTTTCCCTTTATTATTCTCAAAAGGTATTTTTATTTCTCCGCCTACGTAATATTGCGGGAACTTATTGGTTGTTAATCTACCGTGCGATTTCTCTAGTTTTCTATCTACTCCGTTGGCCGTATATGTCGCAAAAAGGTCGAGTTCCGGCAGGGACGCGTTTTTTTTCATGACGAGGATTAGTTTTTTCTTTTCAAGCTCTTTTTTCTTTGCGAGAAGATCCTTTCTGTTGTTTATAGCCGTTTCGAGATTATATAGAAGGTTCTGTTCTTTTTGTATCATATTAAAATTATCATGCGGCAATATAGGATTCTTAAAACTTTCGTTTAAAACCAGTTTAAGCGAGTTTATGGCGTCTTCTAAATCGTTTTCAGCTATTAAACAATCGATTTGTCTTTGTTTTACGTTTGCCTGGCTTGCCAGAAGGCCTCTCTTTTCAATAAAACCTGAACGAAGATGCGCCTCATTTATATCTTTCATTTCTTCCGCCTTTTTTAGCATCTCTTTCTTTATTTTCAGGTTTTCCCTTGCAAAAACCAGTTGCCAGTATTGCTTCTCAACCTCTGCTATCGCCTTCTCTATTTTTCTATATGTATCCAAATCACTTATTTCTATATTCATTCCGGCGAGCTTCACGCTTCCCCTGTCCTGAATACCTAAGATATTCTTTAGCACAGACTGCCTGACTGAAAACGATATCTCTGTATTAAAGCTTGGATTTAATGTCGTAAATATAGCATTATCCCACTCGCGTATATTTTCATAATCAATTGACAGGGTTGTGCCGGTAGGTAATTTTTTTTCCAAACCTATTATATATTCGTTTGTTAATTGTTTTGTAGAAAGAAGCTCGCTGGCTGTTTGCCTTTCATCATGCTCATAGGTAACTTTTCCGCTCAGTATCATATCGTAAACTGCTTTGGCATATGTTTCTTCTGTCCCCGCAATCCAGTTATCGAGTTTGGCTATTTTTATATCGAGATTATTGTCGAGCGCAAGTTGAATGCATTCCTGAAGAGTTAGATAAACGGGGTCATTATCTTGATTCTCGGCATAGGTTATCCTGGTCAATATCAGAGCCAGCGCAACTATAATATATAGGTATTTAAAATTCTTCATTTTTTTACCAAACCATTATATACCTTTCGAATTAGATTTAGATAAGTTTCCTGTTCTTTACGGGTCAGAACGCTAAAGGCCTTTTTTATCATTTGTTGTCGCTCGCTCAATATTTTTTTGATGAGATTTTTACCTTTTTCCGTTAGAGAGATAATAACTATTCTTCTATCTTTAATGCCCCTTGTCCTTATTGTCAGTTTTGACCGGATTAACCTGTCGGTGAGCCCGGTTACGGCGCTTTTCGTTATCCCCATATTTTTTGACAGATCCGTCATTGTGCACATATTTTTTGCAAATACAATTTGCAATAGAAGCATCTGCGGAATAGTAATTGTTCCCTTTGTAAGTGCGCTTGCACCTTTTTTAACTAATTCCTTTTGTATCGCCGGCAAAAATTTGTTTAATTCATCGAAAAGTTTCTTTTCCATCGGATCTCCCTTATTAGTTAAGATGGCTAATAGTTCAGTATCTTAACTATTCATACAGTTAAGTATACTGTATAAAAATTGGTTTGTCAAGCGCTATGGATTAGTTTTTGGTAAGGACGAATTTGACAGGAATTTTGATTTCTATTGCTTTGTTGATATTTCTAAAGCGCCAGTTGCGAATTGCCTTTATGGCAGCTGAATCAAGAATGTAATATCCGGAAGTGGAAAGGGTTTTTATCTTTGATACGCTGCCGTCTATATTAACACTTGCGATAAGAACAACCTCCCCTTCCCACCCTTTAATCCTGGCCAGTGATGGATATGGAGGAGGTTTATTTATCATGAGCGATGAAATCTGTTCCGTTATCGCTCCAATTAGCGGTTTCGTATGCATGGCTGCTTCTTTTTGTTTTTCTTGTGTCTTCTCAACAATTTCTGCTTTTTCTTCCGGTAGCTTTTCCGGCAGCACTTCTTCTATTTTCTCAGTCCCCACCGTTACAGAAGGTATCTGGCGGACCATTGATATTTCAATGCTATGGGGCGCTTTTATGATATCGATATCGATATCTTTTGCAAAAAAAGATTTTGTCGGCATTAGAAAAAGTGCGGCATGAATTGCGATTGAGATGAATGAGGAAAAAAGAAGTTTATTATTCATGATATTCGGATGTCTCCAAAGATACCTTTTCTATTCCGGATCTTCTGATTGAATCAAGGACTTCTATGACTTTATCATAAATCACATTTTTATCCGCGTTTAAAAATACTTTGATTTCAGGATTTAGATTTTTATAAACTTTAAGTTCCGATATTAAAATTTCGGATGCTATTTCTTTTTTATTTATATATATAATATTATCTTGTGTGATTGTAACTACAATATATTCCTTTTTATCTTCTATTGAACTTTGAGCAAAAGGTAAACGTTCAGGAATTCCCTTTTGTATAGTCATTGAAAGAAATGTATAAATAAAACATACGAGAACAAGAAAAATCATATCCAATAACGGTATTAATTCAATTCTTGCTTTTCTTATTTTAAGGTCTATCTTCATTTTCTTTTTTATAGCGCCACTGAGCCATTTCTAAGGCATTGACATATTTTTCGATTTCCTGAGCGTTGGATTCTATAAGACTATTGAAATAATTAAACGGGATAAGGGTAAAAATCGCTATGATCAAGCCAGAGGCAGTTGTAATTAAAGCCTGAGCAATGCCTCCGGTTACCGCGCCCGGATCAACCAGTCCTCCTTTCCCCAATATACCGAAAGATATTATGATACCTACTACCGTTCCGAATATTCCGAGCAAAGGAGCAAGTGTTATAACGGTGTCCAGGATAACCATGTACTTTTTCATAATATTTATCTCGTTGGTTGCAGTTGCCTCAAGGGCATTTACAAAATTGTAGTTATAATTCTTAAAACCTTCCAGCAGAATTTTGGCTATGGTATCCTCCGTTTCTTTGCATGCCTTTATAGCCTCGTTTAATTTTCCTTTCTCCCCCAGCCTTAATACGATATTTAAGATTCTTCTATTTCGCTTCATTCTTAGCCTGAACCAAAAGATAAGGCGCTCAATTATTATTGTCAGCGAAATTATAGAACATAAAAGCAGAGCCCACATTACCGGCCCGCCTTTTTGAAAGAATTCTATCATATTTTCCTCCACTCTAAAATTCTACCTTGCTCTTGAAGCCGAATGTATGATTTCTCGGTGGTGTCTGGTATCCGTAAACCTCTTCATAGAATCTATCTGTTATATTATCACATTTATAATAGAAAGATAAATATTTAGTTACGCCTACATCTAAAATCATATCAAATTTCCAGTAGCTTTGCAATAGTTCCCATCTTGTAGGACTGCTTGGCTTATCCCATCTGTTACCCGAATATAATGTATTAAAATTCAGCCTAGCCCACACGGGTCGGCCCTTATAAAATTCGAAAGAAAAAAGGCGCCAATCAAAGTTGATATTGAACTTTGTTTTTGGCCTTCTTTTTAGCCATTCTTTTGTGATTTTATTATTGAGCTTAGTGTAATACGTATATCCTCCGGTAATTTTAAACCAATCTAAAGGTATAAAATGAAACGAAATTTCATAGCCTGATATCTCGGCGCTTCCCTCATTATCATAGCCATCAGGAGAAACCCATATGATTAAATCCTTTATGTCTGTATCAAAATATGTAATTTCTCCGAATAATTTATTTCCGAGTATATTCTGTTCGATGCCTAATTCCCATCCCCAACTCTTTTCCGGATTTAAATCAGACATGCCCCACTTAGAATATAATTGGTATATTGAGGGCGACCTGAAGCCCGTTGCGTAAGAACCTCTTAGTTTTGTTTTGAGATCAATATCAGACCAGTGAAAATTGCTCCAATTCAGGTCAAATTCATCAAGATTATTCCAGTCAAAATTATAGGCTGCCGCCAAACGATGCGTGTTATTTGTTCCCCATCTATTGTGGTCATCGTATCTGATGCCCGTTGTCAGATAGAATCCGTAATAATGAAAAACGTTATTTATGAAAAAACTTTTTATATCGTTATATTTTGTGCTGATCGTTGTTTGGGTGCCGCCTATATGAGAAGCAGAATTCCCGCTTTCGCGTTCGTACTCAAGTGCAGTCGTTAATGTATCTATATTATATAGAAAAAACGAATTCTGCCATGCAAGTTTAAAATCTTTACCATGAAAAAAACTATGGTTATCTTCAGTGTCCCTAATATCATTGGGATCCATATCTCTTCTCCTGTATCTAAGCATTGCAAATGATGTTGTTGACTTCCACCATTCGAATGGCACAGCATCTAAATATGTTGCCAGCGTAATAGATTCCGCGTCTCCATAACGATTGGGATCATCTTCATTTGCACCATCGTCAAGCTTATACCAGCCGTAGTTGTAACGGAATTCCGTGCCTGCAGATAGGGTCTCTGTTATATTCCAATCCAGCCTTGCGTCAAAATTATATCTTTTATAAAAATCCCTTTCTCCTTCATTTTCTCTTTCATTTACCTTTGAGATGCCATCAGTGATGAGGCCAGATGTCGAAAATGCAAAATCTATGGGGCCGCATGACCCGGAGCTTTCGATATATCCCTGTTTTGTTCTCCACGAACCAATCGAACCGTCAACCTCTACCCTGGGCTTACCCTTACCCCTTTTGGTAATAATATTTATAACTCCCCCGATTGCCTGCGAGCCATAGAGGACGCTTTGGGAACCCTTTAAAATTTCTATTCTTTCAATATTATCTATACTCATGTGTGCTGCGTTGAAAGAGGCGCTGGAGTGCATCGGATCAAATACCCTCATACCGTTTATCATGACAAGTGTTTGTCCTGCGGTAACACCCCTTAAAAATACGCTTGCACATCCCCCGAAGGCTCCACTTTGAACAACGTGAAGATCGGGGATTGTTTTTAAAAGATCTATTACTGAGGTAACTTTTTTATCTTTAATCTCTTTTTCGGTAATAACAATAATGTCATTGGCTATTTTCGAAGCATCTTCTTCCACTCTTGAGGCTGAAACTATAACTTGCTTTATCTCATCTGCGAAGACTTTGTTTAAGATATTTGGCGGGCTTATTAGACTTGCTATTAATGCTAGAGTTATTATTTTTTTTATCATTTTTCCTCCCTCGAGAATAGTTCCTGAATAGGTAATCGTCCGGGCTCTACCTGAAAATGCATCAGGCAATTACCGTTGCGGGGCAGCGGAAGGAATTCCACCTTCACTTCCTTTGCCTATCGGGTTACTCAAGTTTTTTCCTTTCTTTTTTGTCTTTCTTCTTCAGAAACCACAAATATATGAGGTTTCGAAGATATTGGATTTTTTTCCACGACAACCACTGTTTTGTAGACTTTTTCTAAAATTTCATATTTCATTACCTCCTCAGGTCGTCCCATTTTGTATACTTGCCCTTCGTTAAGTAATACCAAGCGATGACAATATTCACTGGCTAAATTAAGGTCATGCAAAACCATAATTACGGTAAGCCCAGATATTCGGTTTAACCTTTTTATGAGGTCTAAAATTCCTACCTGATGGGTTATGTCTAAATGCGATGTAGGCTCGTCTAATAGGAGCAGTTCCGGCTCCTGCGCTAATGCGCGCGCTATAAATACCCGCTGTTTTTCTCCACCGCTCAAAGAAGCCATTTCCCTATTGCGCAGGCTTAGAAGGTCTGTTAAATGCATGGATTTCTCAACAATTCCCATGTCTTTTTTTCTTTCCATCCATTGGAATCTT
>SDBU01003592.1_pt1 | contig 19610 bp, 22 predicted proteins | sample 2277071 | NCBI WGS metagenome assembly SDBU01 (sample SAMN10397929, study PRJNA504765) | marine sediment metagenome | isolation source: marine sediment core GS08_GC12, 126 cmbsf | place: Arctic Ocean: Gakkel Ridge, Loki's castle | collected 2008 | reverse complement strand
CAAGAATCGGGAAAGACAGTTGAATCAGCTGAAACTGGCAAGGAGGTAGCTTGTTCCGTAAAAGGAGTCACCATTGGAAGACAAATATCTGAAGAGGATGTCTTTTACACACTTCCAACATCAAATGAGGCAAAACAACTTCTTAAGAAATTCTCACATAAGCTAAGTTCTGAACAGTTTAATTTACTCAATGAGATAGTTGAGATTCAGCGAAAAAAAGATCCTGCATATGGATATTGATCTTGGTGAAATTTTTCAAAGATAAATTTGAGAAACAAGCTAGGAGAATATATGAATAGATTACTCCGGTGTTTTTTTATATGTGTCTTTTTGATGTCTGCTTTAATTCTTAGTTTTAATTTTGACCCAGTTTTTGCAGAAGATAAAGAAATTTCTACAAAAATTTTTTCTTTTGAAAACACAACAATAATTCAATTTACAAACCAAGGTACTGAAGATCTTAAATCATTTAGGATTTGGTTTACAGATTTTTTAGTCAAATCATTCAAATCTGAAACTGGCTGGTCAGCCCAAAAAACACCTGAACAAGTTCTTATTTTCACCGCTATTGAGCCACTTAAGTCAGGTGAAAAAGTAAAGTTTGGAATCAAAACTGATAAACCAAAACCAGACATCAACTGGAAGGGAATAGATCAAGAAGGAAACCCAATTATCAGTGGTAAAGCATTGCCAGAACCACAAATACCTACAAATGTTGAAGAACGAATTTCAACTACTCTTTCATCAGGAATTCTTCCTGAATCCAATTTTAGAATAATTCCAGAAAAACCAAGTGTTGGATCAACAATACGTGTTACTGGTGATAGTTTTGTACCAAATTCGAACCTTGAATTATTTTTAAATGAAAATAAACTCAAATCTTTCCAAACTGATGAAAACGGACATTTTATGTTAACAACAAAAATCTCACAAAATCAAAACCCTGAACGAATAAATTTCATTATTAAAGATCAGCAGGGAAAAGACAAAACAATAAGCCTCCAATTAAATGAAGCAAAAGAAAAAATTTCAATTTCGGAAATCTCTCATCTAACAGCTTCACTAATTTCTGAACAATTTTATAGAGACGAAAAACTTGAAATTTCTGGCACTGCTAAACCTGATAGTACAATTATCTTAAGTATAAAGAATTCATTAGGTGAATTTTTCTTAACTGATGCCACAAATGTAGATTCTAAAGGAAATTGGCATTATTCCCTAATTATTCCACTTGATACATCACTTGGTGAATACACAATAGAAATTAATGATGGAATTGACACAATCATAAAAAACTGGAGTGTAGATTTAGCAAAAAAGATCCATATTTTTCCATCTAAAAAGAAATTCGCATTTGGCGAGGTACTAAAATTCAACGCAACAGCTAATCTAAATGAAAATATTAAAATTAGTTTAGAGGATCCTCATGGACGCACTGTTCTATCAGATAATTTTAAGGTATTAGACTCCGATCATTTTGAAATAAAATATCAAACTAAATCTACAAGTATTGCTGGAACCTATACTTTATTTGCATTTCAAAGTAATGAAGTAGAAATTGTCACTGTAGGTTTGGGTGAATTTCCAAAAAATGAACTTTCTGCAAAAATGGATAAAGTAAATTATGAAATAGGAGAATCAGCGTTGATTGCTCTAATTGGACAACCTTCAGAAACTTTAGAATTTTTAATTGAAGATCAAATCAGCTTTGAAAAGTTTAAGGAAACTATAACGCTTGGATCTGATGGAAAGAAAAATTATCACTTAAACTTAGAACTCCTCCCAGGAATTTATAATGCCGTAATTTCTATGAGTGGCCATCAAACAATAGAAGTATTTACAGTTGGATTACAACCAAGCTTTCTTGAAATTCATTTAGAAATAGCAAAAAAAGTTTACAGTCCTGGCCAATTCATATTAGTCTTGGGAAAATCTGTACCAAATTCAACAGTTGATTTGTTCTTAATTGATCCTGATGGTAATTTAATAAAAAAGAATGAATCATTCACAAATTCACAGGGCAACTTGCTTTTGGAAAATATTTGGGTCCCATTTGATGCCCCATTTGGTAAATGGGTTTTGAGAGCTGAAAGTGGTCCTTATTCTACAAATATTGAATTTCAAGTTATTTCAGAACAAGAAGAAATTTGGGTTAGCGTAACTGACATCTATTCTATACCTACTGGAAAATTTGTAACAATAGCTGGTGTTGGGGCTGCTGAACATTCCTTCAAAATTACTGTTAGTGACCCAGAGGGACAAAATATTTGGGAATCATCAGTTGTCACAACAAAAGATGGAGAATTTAGACTATTATGGGAAATTCCAAAAGACGCCGTATCTGGAACTTACTCTATAACAGTTGACGACTTACATGGCAAGACAGCAAGTACTTTATTCGCTTTGTAATTTTTTAAATATTTTAGAATTTTCAAATATTAATTTTGTAAATGCAGATCTTAATTGTGATTTTTTTACTATATAATCATATTTGATAGAAATTGTTAACACACTTCAAATTTTAGTACTTAGTCAAAGCTCATTTTACACTGGTTTTTATTTAGAGCTATTACGATAAAAATTTCAAAGAATTACAGAAATGAATAAGCTAAAAAGTAAACTAGTAAAAAAACTAACCAAAAAAACCATTAATGAGGGTGTTCTAATATGTATTGATTGTGGAAGCATCTTAACATTAATGGAAAAAACTCGACTTAAATGTAAAGAATGCGGTGCTACAAGACGTATCAACAAATAATGAATTCTAATAATTGATATTGAATCTTCCAGATCTAAGGAAAATAATCATTAATTCTGACTAGCAAGCACAGAATGTAATTCACCACTGATCATTTCATCTACTTTGAGAACTTTGAAAAGTACATTGTTTACAACAGCTGAAATACTAATCTGTTTGTTCTTGTCTAACATCATCTCTGTTTGCTTATTTCTAAGCATCCAAACTAGTTTCTCATCAAGCGATATTGTTACTTTCTTCCTCATCTTCTGATCTCCTCCATGGTATGATAGGCACATACATTCTGGTTCGGCTTCCAATCATACCCATATTATGTTGGAAATGACCATAAGAAGGTGGGAATTTTTTTGTAATAAATCAATTCCAAAATGGAAAAATACGAAAAAATTCTTGCCTCGAATTATTACTTTTCTTTATCTACGAAACTTGAACAATTCCATTCATCCAAGGATGAACCATACAAAAGTACTCATATTTCCCAACTTCATCAAATGTATTGGAAAATGTTGTTCCAGACATGAAAAGGCTGCTATCAAATTTTCCATCTGCTCCATCTGCAGGATTTCCACTTGTAACTGTATGAGCTGCAGTATCTACATTGTTCCAAATTACTTGCCCTCCTACCGCAATTACAACCTCATATGGAATAAAGCATTCATTTGTTTCCTCACAACCTGGAACCCCAGATCCCTCTGGTAAATTAACCTCAATTATTTCAGGTAATGTTTCTGATTCCATTGAAACCTCATCCAAAGGCTGTTGACTTGAAACAACCGAAACTTGTTCTTCTAATACCAAAGTAAATTCTTGTTGTTCAGTTTCTGGTTCTTGTACAATCACTTCAGGAACATTTTTCTCAGGTTCTGGAGCAGGTGTTATTGATTTTATCACAGGTTCAGATTCTAATGATCGTGGTTCTGTAACAGCATCTGGTGAAACTGCAATTAGGGCTAAAACAATTAGTGCTAAAAATGCTGTAACTCCAATAATGGGATACACAATTTTCATAATTCTTGGTTCAATCGCCAATATTTTAAGATAAAAAAATGCTCGAAACTAGCTGATGGATGTACTGATAATTCAGACATCATAATCTACGTTAATATATTACACCAAGTAATCTCACACCAGTAACATGGAACAAGGCACCGTAAAATGGTACAACCGTACTAAGGGCTATGGTTTTATCGAACGAGAATCTGGCGATGATCTGTTTGTACACAAATCAAATATCGATGGATTTTTGCGAGATGGCGATAAAGTCGAGTTCGAAATTGGTGAAGGCCAAAAAGGACCAAATGCTGTAAATGTAAAAAAGGTAGAATAAACATTCTCAAGATTGTAGATTTAAGATCACTCTGTTTTTCTTAGACTAACACCTCTTTTTTCAAATACAGTTTGTACTATTTTCTAGTTTGCATTTGTAGTGACCATGCTAGCCAAGGATTTGTCAATTTCATTAATTGCTAGTTTATCTCTTCCAATAAGATCAAACTTTTGTAGGATGGTTTCGAATACTTTTTCTTCTTCTATTTGTTCATTAACGAACCATTGAAGAAGTCCAAAAGTACTGTGGTCCTTTTGTTTTTGTGCAAGCTCAACCATTTTGTTTATAGCTCCAGTGACAGCCTGTTCATTTTTTAATGCAGTTTTACAGATTGATTCAAGAGATTTGAAAGTTTTTGGTGGGGCTTTAACTTGAGGGATTACAGCTGGAATCCCCACTCCATTTAGATAATGAATAAACTTCATCATGTGTAACCTTTCTTCATCCACATGCTGATAGAAGAAATTTGCTGCTCCTTCATAACCAGTAATCTCACACCAAGAACCCATAGCCAAATAGTAATTAGAAGCAAAGGCCTCCATCCCTATTTGATCATTCAAGACCTTTATCATACTGCTTGATATCTTCATTCTTAAATGGCTAGTATTCAACCTGATTAAATATTCTTCTTATCTGATACTGATAATTTCTAGTTATGAAATGTTATTTCAATAATCTGTGAATAGTATCAATGATAAATATCAAGCATTGAAGAATCTATAACTATACTTTCACGTAGTGTGGAATAAATCATAACGAAAAGATCGGGTAAATTCGGATTTGAACCATTTTTACGGAGATTCAATTTATAGAATAGATGACGTAGGTGTAAAAAATTGAAAAAAATTAATCCACTTCAATTATTTTTGTGGACCTTTCGTAGAAATGAAAAAGATGTAGTAAATCTCTATAATACCCTCTCAGACGTAATGAGATTAGCTACTGCTGGCGATATGCTTAATTTTGGATATTGGGATGAAGAAATCAAAAATCCTATTGACGCCCAAATTAAACTTTGTAAAATTTTTGGACAATTAGCAGAATTAGAAACTGCCAAAAAAATAGTAGATGTAGGAAGTGGCTTTTCTGCACCAGCAATTCAATGGAAATCACAATTCAGTTCTCTAGAAATTGCTTGCTTAAACATAAACTTCGATCAATTAAAACAATCGTCCCAAATAATCAAAAAAACACTTGGTAACACAAATCATGATTCCCTTTATGGAATATATCTCCTAAATGCAACTTCAAACTCTCTTCCATTCGCAAATGAGTCATTTGATAGGATTTTGGTGTTAGAATCTGCTCATCACATAAAACCATTTGATATTTTTATTGCCGAATCAAACAGAATTTTAAAAAATGATGGGATTTTAGTTTTAGCAGTACCTGTTGTTAATGAGAGAATAGCTACGAAAGTAAAACTTGGAATATTAGCTATGACTTGGCCTTCAGAACATTATACTTTTGATTTTATAAAATCATCTATTACTGATTGTGGGTTAAGAATTCTTGAAATACAAAAAATTGGCTCTAATGTGTATGAACCGCTAGTTAACTACTACATAGCAAACCGGAATTCTTTAAAAAAAAGGATTTTATCTAAATATCCTTCTTATGTAGAGAAAGTTCTTTTCAAATCTTTATTGAAAATGAAGCAAGTCTCAGAAATAAATGTAATTGATTATATTTTGATAAAATGTATCAAGGAAAAAAACTAATAGATCCATTTTGGCATAACTTTTCTTGAGAGTTGTTCCTCCCTGTTTATCATTAGATAATTCATAAAAAGAAGAGGAAGTTAACAGCGCTGATATGGTAGCCATCCCACTCTAGAGATTCGAGTAGAGTAAAGCTATCTACAATGTATGCGGCGAATCTCCTGTTTCCTTCCTTTTTTTATTTTAGTAAATCTTGAAGAATAAAACCTAATGCTACTAGACCAGCTAGGAAGAGAATTATCCATTTTTTCAATTGTTATGAACTGCATAACTTTGATCGATAAAATTGTATGTTTGTCAAAAAAGAATAACACCAGTCAGTATAAAGAATTTTGTAATCTAAAAACATGAAAGAAACCTCTAATGCAGAGATTTTTGAAAAAATAGACTTTAGCAAATATCTTAACTGTATAGCATGTAAGGAAACTGAGTTTTATTGCGATGAACATAAGAATGAAGTCGAACAAATTATTCAAAATGCTTCAATGACAAACAAAAGACTCTTTGATTAAATTTAGATTTAAAGATCTAGTAAATATCTCATCGTAACTATTCCATCCTGCTTTATCTCCATTAGATGAAATGTGGGGGCCTTAATTTCGACTTTAAAATTATGTTTTTTCAGGTCAATTGGTTCACCATAAACAGTTGATACAAGACTATAATCAGAATTTTTTGAAATTTTTACTGAGAATCTTGCAATTGCAAAACCCTTTGTGATCAGATTATAGTTTACTTCTTCGAGCCAATTCAGCAGTAAATATAGTAGGTCTTTGCCTTTTACTTCAAGTGTTTTTTGTTCCTTTTCTTGAATGGTTGTTTTATCTAAAGTTACATCAACTACAGACTCTGCAGCTAAAGTAAATGCTTCTTCTAGCGTAGACCCAATGACTTCGATAAATGCATCCGTTGCGTGTTCTAAGTATTTAATACTCAACTTCCCTCTTGTGTGGTTTTCAGCTATTAATAGAATCTTACAAAAAAATTACAGAAAAGGAACGTAATAATTATGAACAATTTATCATTTCTACGCGTATCTTTTAACTAAACACCCATTAACCATTCCATGAAACTAGTCCAAAACAAATGCCAAAACTGTGATAAATTACACAGCTGGGCAACTCCTTTTGTTCTTTAAAATGTGCTGAAGAACTATGCTTCAAAGGAGAAACTCTAGGTATTGCAGCAATTAGTTAGTTATCTTTGAACTTGTATAATCGTAAAGCCTAAATCACAAGATCCCATTCTCAGAATGACTTGGAACTACCTAGGGGAATGAAAGACTTTGAACCAGAAGAGGCTGCTAAAATAGAATTAATTCGAGAAAAATTTCTAGAAACTTCAAAACTTTTTGGGTTTCAATTCATGGAACCATCTCCAATCGAATTAATGGAAGTACTTGAAGCTAAATCTGGACCAGGGATCCGTGATGAGATTTATTTTTTCAAAGATAAAGGAGATAGAGACATTGCATTACGTTTTGATTTTACAGTAGGACTGACAAGATACGTTGTTTCACATAAATCACTAAAGCTTCCAGCTAAATTCTCAAGTTTTGGTGGAGTTTGGCGATATGACGAACCACAAAAAGGCCGGTATCGTTTCTTCCATCAATGGAATATTGAAATTTTTGGTAGACCAACGATAGAATCAGAATGTGAAGTCATCGAGTTTACCTCACAACTTTTTGACACTCTAGGATTTTCAAACATAGTAATAGATCTAAATCATAGAGCACTAGTAGAATCATACATCAAAAAAATATTTGGTTCTACTGACCAAACTCTCATCTTGGACATCTTTAGGGCAGTAGACAAGATCCAGAAAAAACCAAAAAATGAAATCATTTCTGAATATGAAAAAAAAGGATATTCCCCTGAAAAGTTAGAAAAAATTCTAGAATTCTCAAAAATTCACGGTACGCCTGAAGAGGTTGAACAAGCCTTTGATGTTTCTCAGTTGGATACCTGGGATGAGCTAAAACAGCTTTGGTCTGCCCTAAATAACAGAGACGTCCACAACATCAGAATCAACTTTGGTGTAGTGAGAGGATTGGATTATTACTCAGGAATAGTCTTTGAGGTATATGATACCAATTCCGATCTTGGTGCACTTGCTGGCGGTGGTAGATATGATTCCTTAACAAAAGCACTTGGACGTGACGACATTGGAGCAACTGGTGTTGCGGGGGGTGTGGAACGAATGATTCTAGTAATGGATGAACAAGAACTTGCAAGAATCGAACATGCTCCACAAGTTTCAGTGGTGTATGTTAATGAAGAAATGCAAAAAGTTGCAATGAATCTTGCATCAAAGCTTAGACAAAAAGAAATTCCAACAGATATTGATGTTGTTGGGAAATCTCTGTCAAAACAAATGGAATATGCATCTGACTCAACATACACCATTATAGTTGGACCAAAAGAGTACGCAGAGGATTGTGTTATTCTACGAAATATGAAAGACGGTAAAGAAAACAAAATTCCAATCGATAACTTGTTAGCTTCTTTGAAATCAATTCTTAGTTAGCAAATGCTCTAGTGAGCATCATTATTTCTGGTCCATTAGTTAGAGGACCCACAACAATGGAGTGGTTATTTGCTAAAACACCTGAAGATAAAAATGGAGTTCCACCATTAATTGTGGCCGGTTCTAATTCTACTCCCATTACATTTGAAAAAGTTTTGATATCAGAATCATCAGTTTCTGGATGGATTATGCCGCCATGTGCTGTTGCAACAACCATTGCGCCAACCTGATGATATCCTGCAACTTTTTTCTGAATTACCTCAACATCTAACACCTGTTCAATCTTTTTTACAGTTTGTTTTGAGATCATTGGTGATACAATGGCCCCTTTATCATTTGCACAAATCAAATTTCCAAGACAGGTATACTTGGAATCAAGTACCTCTACATTTAATCCAGTTGATTTTTTGAGATGTTCTTGTTCAAAGGAATATGATGTACTTGGTAAAAGAATCCCATGGTTGTTTGCAACCATTAAGACCCCAATTAATCTTGTATTGGCAACTGATGTAAACACAAAACCTGCATCAAGAAATTTAGCTAGATTTTTTGCCTTTGTTTTTGCGTAACCATTTGGAATAAAAACAAAATGATCATTCACTTTGGCGTAAATACCAATGTTTGACCCGTGATAAACATCATATTTGAAGATATCCAATGATTAGATCATTTTACCAAAAAATATGAACGTAATGATAAAAAACAGTGTTATACTAAATCATCGTCACTGATCGAATCAATTTAGTTGTGACTAAGTTTGCTTAGACTTAAATAATATCTTAAATGAGGGAATTCTATGCCAATTAAAGAAGACTTTTGTAAAGATACGAAGCCAATTGGAAAAATTTCCCTTGAAGGTGGGGAGTACTTTCACTGGGTATGGCCCTCACAAGGACTAGTTGAGGCATCAAAGGATGAAAAAACTTTAGCAGCTTACAAAGACCACAAAGAAAAGATGGTAAAACTTGGTGTGTCTGGCACAATGGTTGCAGTAGATTGGGATTCTTGTGTAGGAGATGGAGCATGTATTGAAGCATGTCCAGTTCAAGTTTTCCAGTGGTACAGAACCGAAAAAGATATTCCTGCAATTAAAGCCATTAATGAAACCTTCGCAGGTACTGGTGAAACTGAAAAAGAAAATCGTAAAGATTTCTCAGATAAGGCAGATCCAATAAGAGAACATGATTGTATCTGGTGTATGGCATGTGTATCAGTTTGTCCACCACTAGCTGTTCTTGTTGATCAATCATATCAAGAATACCACGAAAAAGCAGCTGGAACATTCCAAAAAATGGAATCGGGTTCAGCTAACCCACACTCACACGATTAGAATTTTTCTTTTTTTAATTTTTTAATTACAATATTTACTTGATTTTTTTCTGCATGAACAAATTTTAGTTAGATGGCCTCATCGATTCTTGCAGAGGTCGCCTAGCCTGGTGGGGCGTGGGCCTTGAGAGCCTATGTGCGTAAGCATGCGGGGGTTCAAATCCCCCTCTCTGCGCTTATTTTTTCCCCAATTTGCCCAGTACTGCTAACATTGCAGATAGCTGTATCTCTGGATTAGATCCAACAAGAATTCTATAGTCATACTTTGCTATGATTTCTATAATTTCACTCATTTTGTCATTTTTTGTAGAAAAAACAGCAGTGTTGATGTACTTTAGAAAATCTGATTCTGACATACCATACACCTTGATTAATTCAATCATTTTGTTTCGTGCATTTGCAAGTTTGCCATCAAGTGCTAGTTTTAACACATCTCCAACATCTGTTGTTTTTGTAAGACCAGCTGATGCCTTGACGTTTGCTTCTGAGATGTTACCTAAACTAGCTACGGCCTGCATCAGATTAATAGCATGTCGAAGATCGCCGCCAGAATATTCAGAAATTGCCTTTAGTCCTTTATCATCTACCTCGATCTTTTCTTTTTTTGCAATTAATTTAAGATAAGATATAGTATTTTTTTCAGGAATTGCAGTAAATTTGAATACAGCACATCTTGATTGGATTGGACTAATTATTTTTGAAATGTTATTTGCAATGAGAATAAACCTGCAGAATTTTGAAGTATCTTCAATAATTCGACGTAATGCAGTCTGTGCATCAGACGTCATTTCATCTGCCTCATCCAAAATTATTATCTTAAATGGAATTTCTGCATCCAACGCAGCATATCTAGAAAACCTTTTAACACGTTCTCGAACCATATTGATCCCCCGTTCATCTGAGGCATTTAGCTCCAGTGTATGATCTCGCCATCGATCACCAAGAATTTGTTTTGAGATACACAATGCGACAGTTGTTTTTCCAACACCAGCAGAACCAGAAAACAAAAGATGTGGCATCTCTGCTTGATTTTTTAAAAGAGAACCTAGGCTTCCTATGATCTCATCTTGGTCAACAACATCAGATAGTTTTGATGGACGATACTTTTCAACCCACATTATACCTGAAGAGGACATCCGATCTTTGATTTTTTAACCACTAAATAAATCACAGAATTGGTAGGATCAATTGATCTCACCTTTTTGTTAGCTAAATTGATCGATCCGTTTCTTGAAGATCCTCGCTCGGATGAATGATCTCATGAACATTCAGGACATAGAGAAGGTACACACTACAGGATTTGATCTAGAGGATGTTAAAGTCACTTTTAATCATGATGTGAAGATCAAGGTGTCTGATATTGATGTTGAAGGAAAACAAGGCGAAGTACTCAATATTCCAAGGTGGATTGCACTAGTTTTACAAGAAGACAATCATGTGCAAATACAGGATACCGATATGGTGGTAGAATTAAAGCAAGCAACAGTTAAGGAAAACGTTCAAGGCGAATTTGAGCTTGCAACACTTGAACCACATTTTTACATCAAGGTCAAATCCTACATGAAATCACTTGAGCAACAAGACTCTGATAAGGTAGAAAGCATGTTAAACTCGCTTGTCAGAAAAAGAAAAGGAAAGATAATTCATCTAGCTGATTCCTCAAAATTAACTGCAAACTTGGCAAACAAGTTAACTATTGAAGAACGTGAATATTACAATAACCTACACAATATCAGCACAGATTTTACAAAACAAATTCTTGGTGATAACAAATGAGTAAAGTAGAAACCAAGTTTACAGAGTCTGCCCTATCAGACATGGTAAAAAATTTTCTGGCTCAATTTAAGGACAAAACTGGTTCATTCAAGTATGTAGAACAAATCGACCAGATGATGCCAAAAACCTCCAAGTATATTGTTATTGACTATAATGATTTGGTAGCAAATTTTGATATTGAATCAAAATTTAATGAGAATCCTGATGAAATTCTAAACGCATTTGCTAGAGCAATCAAAGAAATTCTACAAGAAAGATTTCCTAAATATGCTGAAAAAATTAAAGATGAAATTCGTGCAAGAATAATAAATTACCCGGTACAGAGAAGTCTTCGACAGATCAATGCTGAAGTCATTGGAAAGGTGACAAGTGTTTCGGGAATGGTAGTTAGGTCCTCAGAAGTAAAACCATTAGCAAAAGAGCTCATTTATGTTTGTCCAGATCATCATGTCACACAGAGATTTCTACTTCAGGGAATGAGTGTTAATGTTCCAGTTAAATGTGACACTCCAAATTGTCAACACAAGGATTTAGAAATAAAGCCTGAATCAAGCACGTTTATTGACTTTCAAATTCTTAGATTACAAGAGTTACCAGAAGACCTTCCACCGGGACAGCTTCCTCACTATATTGATATCACAATCAAGCAGGACCTGGTTGATAACGCAAGACCGGGTGATCGAGTCATTCTCACTGGAATTGTACGAATTGAACAAGAACCGATCGTTGGTGTAAGTAGAGCAAGTAGCGGCCTTTATCGATTACGAATTGATGGAAATAATATTGAGTTTCTTGCCGGTCGTAGTGGAGTAAAAGCATCAAGAAGAACAGAAAGAGAAGAAGTTTCACCAGAAGAAGCAAAGATAATCAAAACATTAGCCAGTGATCCTTCCATAGATCAAAGACTAATTGATTCATTCGCTCCGCATATCAAAGGTCATGAATTAATCAAAGAAGCAATTCTTTATCTTATCATAGGCTCTAATCAAAGAATCTTATCTGATGGAACTAAGATTCGTGGTGACATTAACATATTTTTGGTTGGAGACCCAGGTACTGCAAAAAGTGAGATGCTAAAATTCTGTGCAAGAATCGCACCAAGAGGACTCTATACATCTGGTAGAGGATCTACTGCAGCTGGTTTAACTGCAGCAGTGGTTCGAGACAAAAGTGGAATCTTTATGCTTGAAGCTGGCGCAGTTGTTCTTGGTGATCAAGGGCTTGTATGTATTGATGAGTTTGACAAAATGACACCAGAAGATAGAAGTGCATTGCATGAAGTAATGGAACAACAAACAGTAAGTATTGCAAAAGGCGGTATTGTAGCAACACTGAATGCACGAACATCAATTCTTTCAGCCGCTAATCCAATGTATGGTAAGTATGATCCATTCAAAAACATCACTGAAAATGTAAACTTGCCAATTCCTCTTCTAACAAGATTTGATCTTATTTTCGTTGTAAGAGACATTCCATCAAAGGAACGAGATAGAAATATTGCACAACATATCATGGATCTTCATTCAACTACTGGTATTGAGAATAGATCTTTGATTGATGTTGATATCCTAACAAAATATCTAGGATATGCAAAAGGGCTAACCCCCATTATGACAAAAGATGCACAAGAAAAATTACTAGAGTATTATCTGAAGATGAGAAACGTCGAGTCTGAAGAGATGATAACAGTCACTCCAAGACAGCTTGAGGGTCTCATCAGGCTTGCAACTGCCAGATCCAGACTATTGCTGAAAACAGAGGTAGATGCAGATGATGCACAACGTGCTATATTCCTAATGGAAAGCATGCTACAGGATGTTGGCGTTGATGTTAATACAGGAAAGGTAGATCTTGGAGTATTACAAGGTAAGCCCAGAAGTGAGATGGCAAAAGTTCAACTTTTTATGGATATTTTACGGGCCCTAGAGGGTGAACCACCATCTCAAGTGGAAGAAAAATTATTTATTAAAGAGCTGGTAAAAACCGAAAAATTCACTGAAGATGAAGCACATGAATATGTTAGAAAAATGGGTAGAGAAGGAACTATTTATGAGTCGTCTCCCGGTCATATTAGCCGGGTAAGATGAAGATAATAGATCTAGATTTACCAAACCCAGCAAAGGATTTTCTCAACGCTGAAGGATATTCCGATCTTTATCCTCCCCAAATTGAAAGTATAGAGGCAGGTCTTTTAGAGCAAAAAAGTATTCTTGTTTCTGCCCCAACTGCAAGTGGAAAAACACTCATTGCAATACTAGCAACGATAAACTTTCTATCACAAAGTGAAGGGAAAGTAGTCTATCTTAGTCCACTGAGAGCACTAGCAGCTGAAAAATTCTCAGAATTTAAAAAAATAGAAAAAATTCCACTTGGAAGAAAGATCAAAGTCCAAATCTCAACTGGAGATTTTAAGTCGGCTGATAAAACACTTGAGCAAAGTGACATTTTGATACTAACAAATGAAAAAATGGATTCAATTATTCGACACGGTGCACAATGGATTGAAAAAATTGGACTTGTAATTGCAGACGAAGTTCATCTAATTGGAGATCAAGATCGAGGACCAACACTTGAGATAATTTTAACAAAACTAAAGCTTCTTCATAAGAAACCACAAATTATTGCCCTAAGCGCTACAATTACAAATGCTGATGAAATATCAGAATGGCTTGGATGTACCACAATAGAAAATAAATGGAGACCTGTTCCTCTTTCTGAAGGTGTTTACGATGATGGTGGGGTCACAATGCATGATGGCAAGTATTTTGAGGTGGAGTCAACAATTAGAGGCCCTTCTATTGATTTGGGCGCAGAATCCGTGCGTGATGGTGGGCAGGCCTTGGTGTTTGCAGAAACAAGGACACGTTCTGCATCTCTAGCAGCAAAGGCAGCTGATATAATTTCAAAATATTTGAAAAATGCAGAAAAAAGTGAATTACAAAAAGTTTCAAACAAAATACTGAGTAACAACGAACACACTCAACTAATTAGAACATTAGCTGAGTTGGTTAAAAAGGGAGTTGCATTTCATCATGCAGGTTTAAATCAAAATTGTAGAGAAACTATTGAAACTGAATTCAGAAAAGGAACAATAAAACTTCTTTCATCTACTCCAACACTAGCTGCTGGGGTTAATCTACCTGCAAGACGAGTTATAATATCTAATATTAGCAGATACAATGCACGTATAGGTGCAAATCAGCCAATTAGTGTTCTAGAGTATAAACAACTTTGTGGAAGAGCAGGACGTCCTCAATATGATGATCATGGCGAAGCAATTATTGTCGGGAAATCAAATAGTGAAGAATTAATTGATCATTATATTAATGGAGAACCAGAACCAATACAATCTAAAATTTCAGATGATAAGTCATTACGAATTCATGTTTTGAGTTTAATTGTAACTACTCCAGGAATAAAAAAAGATGAAATTTTAGATTTCTTTTTACAAACGTTAGGTGGATTACAGTCACGAAAATCTACAATCAAGTTTGGTGTAGACATTGCTTTACGATATCTATTAGAAGAAGATTTTATAATAAAAAAAGGAGATAGATATGCAGCAACAGATTTTGGAAAAAAGGTATCAAAACTGTACATTGATCCACTTACTGCAACTTTTTTCAGAAGTGCAATTGAAAATGTTTCTGAAGGAAGAAAACATACCTTTGGTTTTTTGCATTTAGTATCTGGCTCTGAAGAATTTTTCCCCAAATTTGCTCTTCGCAACAAAGATTACGAAACTGCGAGTCTTTTGATTGAAAATAATGCATCTCAATTAATTGAGCTAATCTCTGAGTATGACTGCACACGAAGTCTTTTGGCTCTACATTCTTGGATTACCGAATCATCCGAGATCTCGCTTTCTGATAATCTCAAAATTGAGTCAGGCGATATGCATAGAATGGTAGAAACCGCAGATTGGCTTGTTTATTGCCTGCGCGAACTTGCAAAACAGCTTGAAAGAGCTGATCTATTGGATGAGCTAGATGCACTTCGAAAGAGGATTGTTTATGGAATCAAAGAAGAATTGCTAGAACTTGTAAAAGTCAAGGGAATTGGTCGTGTGCGTGCTAGAAAATTATTCAAACATGGTATCAAGAATCTTAATGACCTTTCTACCATTCCAGTTACAAAATTAGCAGACATTGATAAAATTGGTTCGACACTTGCAGATAACATCAAGTCTCAATTACGAAAAGGTAGATAATTGGCACAAGAAATTATTCCAGCTATAATCGTATCTGTTATTGCATTCTTTACTGTTTATGTCAGTACGCCATTCTTAATCAAAGGTTTGGAAAAACGAAACTTTACTGTCAAAGATTACAATAAAAAAGAAACTACAATGGTTGCAAGACCCGGTGGTATTTCAATTATTGCAGGCATCCTAACCTCCGAATTTGTTTTGTATGGATTTTTCCAAATAAATGAGATACTAGTTGTCATTATTACAACTTTTCTTGCATTCATAATTGGAATAATTGATGATAGAAAAGTCATGAGTGGTTGGTTTAAGCCAATAGCTCTTGGGGTAGCAACCATTCCAATTATTTTGTTTGGAGCTTATGATTCACATCTTGCATTCCCACTTTTTGGTGAAGTAACAATCCCTGCATTATATCTTGGAATAATAGTTGTCATGATACCAGTCACTGGAAACACAATTAACTCAATTGATGTTTTAAATGGTGTTGCAAGTGGTTTTATGACCATTGCAGGTTTTGCATTAACAACTTGTTTATTTATAATTCAAAATTACGAAATTGCAATAGTTAGTCTACCATTGGGATTTGTAGCTTTAGCATTTTACAAATATCACAAATTTCCAAGTAAAATATTTCCTGGAGACTCTGGAGCCTTGACATTTGGAGGAATGTATGGTGCCTTGGCAATAGTTGGAGGCGTAGAAATCATTGCTGCCATAATCCTTCTACCGGCTGTCATAAACTCATTTTTGTTCCTCTCAAGCATGAAAAGGATTGTGGAACACAGAGAAATTAAGGTTAAACCCGTAGAACTAACTGAGGATTTCAACCTAAAGGCAACAACTGAAAAATTTGCACCAGTTACTTTAGTACGTTTGATTCTTGCAGGTGGACCATTATCGGAAAAACAAGTAGCTCATACAATCTTCAAATTGACAATTTTTTCAAGTATTCTAGGAATAATTTCTGCACTTATGATGGGCGTATCACTATGAGAGGCTCTTCAATTTTCGTTTTTGTTGGATTGATGTGGGTTTTGTTGATCGTTGGCGGTGGAATAATGGTCACAATTTTGGGACCAATTTCAATTACCGGTTATGGGGATCTTAATCAGATGATTGCATCTGGAATAAAAGCGATCATTGCAATAATTTTGGTAATTATTTGGATTGTTATATTATCTAAAATGAACAAATGGATATTCCATGAAGAGATTAAATCCTAAGATTCATTCCAATTCTTTTGTTTTTTATCGTATTCTTCTCTAGAGAATTTTTTTTTGGCTGGATTGCCAACAACTACTGTATTTTCAGGAACATCTTTTATAACAACTGCACCCATTGCAACAACACTATTTTTACCAATTTTTACACCCGCCTTAATTACAGCTCGTGCTCCAATTATTGCACCATCTTCAATTGTAACTCCAACTAATTTTTTACTTGGTGGGTATGGGTCATTTGTTAAAGCAGCTGCTGGACCAATGAAAACATTTTTTCCAATTCTTGATAGTGGTGGAATGTAAACCAAACCTTCAATCATGGTATTTTCTCCAATTTTAACATCATAATCAATATGAGCAAGAGAACCAATCTTTACATTATCCCCAATCACAACGTTTTCACCAACATATGCAAAATGCCAAATCTTTACATTTTCTCCAATTTTGGCATTATTTGAAATAGAGTTTGTAAGCAAAATATATCACAAATGCCATGGAGATGCCTGTCTAATTATTTTTTCAGGCAGTTTTTCTTGATGGTTTTTTAAAAAATCCATATCTTGTTTTTTATCTCTTAAATCATCAGGAAGTAAGATGGGAATTTCTCCTATAATGGGATAGAATCTTGAACACTGAGTACAATACAAAGCACCTTCTTCCACTGATTCCTCTTTTGATTTTACTTCAAAAATCTCAAGAGGAAAATGCTTGTCAATTGGACATACAAGCATGTCCATCATTTTTTTGTTCATTTTAAATCCAGATAAATTGGAGCTCCTTTTTGACTTGATAAAAGTGCCGCTTCTGCTATCTTTGTAACATTGACTGCATGTCTTGGTTTAACATAAAGTTCGTTTTTTCCTTCAATTGCACCCAGAAAATTCTTGATTTCGACCAAGAGAGGCTCCTGTTTTTCATGTTCTTGCTTTTTGGCGCCTTGCTCTGTTTGAACTGTAATTTCCTGTGAAATAAAGTCAGATGAGATTATTCCATCTGTACATACCGCATTAAAAGTTCGAACTTTAGTTGGCGTAACCCAGTTTGATGAAATCATTGCTACTTTGTTATCTTTGAAACCAAGCATTATTGTTGCAAAATCCTCATGTTCATGATTTATTTTTCCTGATCGCGCAAAGACGACCTCTGGCGTATCCTCAAAAAGCCAGATTGCAGTATCTATGTCATGAACCGAAGTATCATAAATTATGCCCACATCTTTAATGTGAAGTGGCATTCTATTTTCACGATGAAATTCCAACATTACAAGTTCACCATACTTTTTTGACTTGACAAAATCTTTTACAATACTAACAGCAGGATTGAATCTTTCAATATATCCACATGAAAGAATTACTTTATTTTTTTTCGCAAGCTCCAGTAGATCTTCACCTTCTTCCGAAAGATAAGTCATTGGTTTTTCAACAAAAACATGTCTGTGTGCTTGGATTAGTTGTGATGCAATACTAGAATGTGTTGATGTTGGAGTGCAAACAAACGCCACATCAAATTCTTCCGATTCTAATAAAGAATCTAAAGACTCATAGTGGTTTACGGAGTATTTTTTTCCAAATTCTTTACTCCTTTCCTTATCTACATCACAAACAGCTGATAGAACTTTTAATTCCGATAATACTCGAGCATGATTTTTACCCCAACCTCCAGTTCCAATTTGTGCAACTTTCATTCTAATATACCTCTGTTAACCAATGAGAATATTTTTTGTTTTTATTCATTACCACTTCAGAATATGCTGACATTAAATTCTTGGTCACCTTTCCTAATTTTCCGGTGCCAATTTTTTTCTTGTCAATTTGTATGATGGGAGTAATTTCAGCTGCAGTTCCGGAAAGGAACATTTCATCTGCTTCATATAATTCACTTTTAGGAATTTTTCTAATTGCGATCTTATAGCCTAAATCTTGCGCTAATTTGAAAATAGAATCTCTGGTGATTCCTTCCAGAGCAGAAGAACTTGAGGGAGGTGTGATTACTTTATCGTCTTTAATCAAAAAGACATTTTCTCCAGGCGCCTCACTTACATTACCCTTTAGATCCAAGAGAACGGCTTCATCAAATCCTTTCCTCTTGCATTCTTGAGTGGCAATTATGGAATTCAGATAATTTCCACCCATTTTTGCTTGTGTAGGTGTTGAAGCATCACTAAATTTTCTCCATGATGTAACACAAGCCTTAATTCCATTTTTGTTAAACAAATCACCAAACAGAAATGAATAGATAGCAACATGAGTTGGTGCTTTTTTCGTAACGTGAAGATTAATCCCATAATCTCCAACAAAATAAAACGGTCTAAGATAACATGATCGTTTCAGTTTGTTTTTTTTGCATAGGCCTATGGTGGCCTCTTTAATTTGAGCATTAGTAAAATTAAGTGATATAGAATAGAATTTTCCAGACTTTCTAAACCGTTTGATATGATCATCTAATCTGAAAATATACAGATTTTTTGAGTCCCAATAGCCACGAATTCCTTCAAAAATTGTTGTTCCATACTGAACTGCATGAGTTGTTACTGGAATCTTTGCTTTTTCAAGAAGAATAAACTTGCCATCAAACCATACAAATTTTGAGAGAGAAAATTTCATAGAAAAACCAGTGAATGTGTCTATAATTAATTTATTTGGTCAAGTAGCCCCTTAGGGACTGCCGATCAAGCACGTTTGGCTCCTAGACAATTTTTTTGGTGTTTTTATTATAATCTTAATAAATATTGAGAAAAATG
>SDBU01003591.1_pt1 | contig 19628 bp, 22 predicted proteins | sample 2277071 | NCBI WGS metagenome assembly SDBU01 (sample SAMN10397929, study PRJNA504765) | marine sediment metagenome | isolation source: marine sediment core GS08_GC12, 126 cmbsf | place: Arctic Ocean: Gakkel Ridge, Loki's castle | collected 2008 | reverse complement strand
GTATATGTAAAAAAATCATCAAACTACCCCGTTAGTGTTAAAGAAATAAAGAAAAATTTAAGGACTTTATTAGAACAAAGAGGAATAGTTTCTAACACTGAAGTGTCAATAGCGCTAGTGAACGAGAAGACGATGCTTGACTTAACAAAGAAATATCTTAAAGATAATAGGATGCATAGCGTTTTGTCTTTTCCGTCTAGTGAGACAAAAAAGAAATTTGTGTTTCCAGCAGACGGAGTCATTAGGTTGGGAGAGATAGTTGTTTGCTATCCCAGGGCCGTTGAAGAAGCTAATAAGGAAGGGGAATTAATAGAGAAAAAAATACAGAGTCTTATAGAACATGGAGCTTTACACTTGATTGGTATTCATCATGAGTGAAAAATGACTTTTTATCTTAAATATCGACCACAAAAGATAGAGGAGCTGGATCTGGAGGATGTTCGAGAATTACTCAAAAAAATAATTAAGTCAGGTAAAATTCCTCATGCCTTTCTTTTTTCAGGACCTAAAGGGTCAGGCAAGACTTCGGCCGCCAGAATTTTGGCGAAAGTTGTAAATTGCGAAAAAAGAAGGAAGAATTCAATCGAGCCGTGTAATAAATGTGAGCAGTGCGCCTTAGTTACTAAGGGTACTAATTTGGATGTTGTTGAACTTGACGCAGCCAGCCACCGTGGTATAGACGATGTCAGGGCTTTGCGAGATGCAGTAAAACTTGCCTCGGCAAAAGCAGAGAAGAAGGTCTACATAATAGACGAAGCCCACATGCTAACAACAGAGGCAGCTAATGCTCTTCTTAAGACCTTGGAGGAACCGCCCGAGCACGTGATGTTCATTTTGGCGACAACAAACCCTGAGAAACTTACCGAAACCATTCGTTCACGGACAACCAATATTTTATTCAAAAAAGCAACCTTAGCAGAAATTGAAAGACAGCTGGGACGAATAACTTCTGGGGAAAAAATTAAAACTGACAAAGAAACAATCAATCTCATAGCAGAATCGTCAGGCGGAGATTTTCGTGAAGCAGCTAAAACCCTTGAACAACTGGTTGCTCAAGGTAGTTCTTTTAAGAAAGACGATGTTGAAGAGTTTCTTTTTAGTAGAAAAACACTAAAACCAGAAGATTTAATTTCCTTTTTAAGCAAAAGGGAAACAAAAGCGGCCCTTGCAGAAGTTGAGAGAGTTGTGGCGCAAGGTGTACCAATGGAAAATTACATTGAGTCGATTTTGCGAATTCTAAGAGTAGCCCTTTTAGCCAAAAGTGGTGTTGAAGGTGAAGACTTGGAAGATTTTAGTAAAACAGAGCTGGTATTTCTTCTCAAACGATTTTCCCAAGCTGCCAGTGAACTTCGGGAAACAATTATTGAACAGCTGCCTGTAGAGCTGGTCATCGTTGAATGGTGTGACAATTCAAAGAAGGAAGAAAAAGATAATTCCGAAAAGAAGACCCCCTTGCCAGAGATAAAAAAGATTAACCCCCCTCCGGCTAGAAAAAATTTAAAAGAGGTAACCGATGAGGTTTGGAAAGAAATTCTTTCTAAGGTTAGACCCATCAATACGTCAATTGAAGCCCTTCTTAGAGCGGCAAGACCAGTCAATTTTGATGGAGGGACTCTTACACTGGATGTCTTTTATCGTTTTCATAAAGAGCGGCTTGAGGATGGCCGGCATAGAAAAATTTTAGAAGAAGTTATAGGGGCTGTTTTAGGTGCACCCATTAGGGTTGTTTGCACTCTTGCGGAGCCACCCGCCAAAAAGATTGAAGAAAAAAAAGAAGCTTCTGTTGTTTTGACCGAAGGAGAAGATGAAGATATAATTAAAGTTGCGAAAGAAATTTTTGAAAACTAATGGTATTTGACAAATTTAAACAGGGAAAAGATCTTCTAAAAATGCGCCAGCAAGCGAAAGAGCTTCAGCGTGAATTAGAAAAGGTGACTGAGACGGTCGAGAGCGGTGATACAAAAGTGAAAGTTTCAGGTGACCAAAAGATTGTTTATATGAAAGTTGACGGAGAAGTAAGAGAAGATTTGGTTGACATCATAAACAAAGCAATGAAGAAGGTTCAGAAAAAAGCTGCAAAGAAAATGCTGGAGATGGGCGGAGGACTCTCCGGACTTCTAGGTTAATTTACTGATGAGAATAGCAAAACCCCTTGCTCGACTGATTGAATCTTTTCAAAAACTTCCTGGGATAGGACCAAAAACAGCCCAGAGGCTGACCTATTATTTACTTCATGTTCCCCAAAGCGAGCTGGACGATTTTTCCGAAGCTCTTTCTAACTTAAAAAAAGATACTGTTTTTTGTTCTCTCTGTAAAAACGTTTCAGAGAGTGATCCTTGTCCGATTTGTACACAGACTGGCCGGGATGAGTCAACGATATTGGTGGTTGAACAACCTTTGGACATTTTAGCTTTTGAGAAAACAGGAAAATATAATGGTGTCTATCACGTTTTACACGGTGCTATAAATCCTTTGGAAAACATTGGGCCGGATGAGATTTATATCCAGGATTTAATTGACAGGGTAAAGGAATTAGATGGAGTGAAGGAGGTTATCATTGCCACCAACCCAACCATGGAGGGTGAGGCAACGGCCATGTATATTAATAAAAAACTCAAAGCTCAGAACTCAAAGCTCAGAATTACCAGGTTGGGTATGGGAATCCCAACCGGAGCAGACTTAGAATACGCAGACGAAACAACTCTTACCCAAGCGCTGGAAGGTCGGCGTAAATTCTAAATGAAAAAGACAGCAAAACAAACAACTAAACAGTTAGTGCAAGAGCCTTTAGAGGTTCTAAAAACTGCCAGGAAACAAGTTGCCGGAAGGGAAAAAATCACTCGGTCCGAACCAGGCAAGGAAGAAGCGGTTAGAGAGGGCGAGAAGGCATCAACTTCTCTGGAAGAAGAAAAAATAAAAGCAAAGAGCAAGAGACTTTTGGAAGCACTCGAGACTGAAATTGAGGAAATTAGAAAACGAAAAAAATTGGAAGAAGAGGAAAAATTAAAAGAGGAAGAACTTAAGACACAAGGGGAAGAGGAGGGGAAGAAACAAAAACCTCTTGTTGAACCTTCGAGTAGGCGCCCCAGAAAAATAATGAAAGGGATGAAGGGTAAACTCCAAAAACTAAAAAGAAGAGCCGAAATACGCATGCCGCCTTCAGGTTAGTGACGATTTGGGGTAAAATGGGCCTATGGCCGATATTTATTTAACAAACTCCCTTAGCCGGAAGAAAGAAAAGTTCGTACCCCTTAACCCTCCCAATGTCAGTATGTACACCTGTGGACCCACGGTTCACGACTTCCAACACATTGGAAACTTTCGTACAATGGCCCTGTCTGATATTTTGTATCGAGTTTTGACTGCTAATGGGTATAAAGTAAAATCTGTTAGAAATATAACAGACATAGACGACAAAATTGTTAAAAAAGCAGCAAAAAAAGGTCTTCCAATCGATGAATTTTCAGAAGAGTATTCCAAGGTATTTTTTGAAGATCTTAAGAAACTAAACATCCTTGATGTAGACGCCAACCCTAGAGCGACTCGATATATTGAGCAGATGATTAAATATAACAAGGATTTGATAGAAAAAGGGTTGGCTTACGAAAAAGATGGCTCAGTTTATTTTGATATTTCTAAGTTTAAAGGTTATGGAAAGTTGTCCAGGATAGATAAACGTCAGTTAAAGACTGGTACAAGAGTATTATCTGACGAGTATACCAAAGAGAATGTCCAGGATTTTGCCCTATGGAAGGCGGTAAAGCAAAACGAGGTGGGTTATAGCTCACCTTGGGGTAGAGGAAGACCAGGTTGGCATATTGAATGCTCTGTTATGAGTCAAGGGCTTTTGGGCGAAACTTTCGACATACACGTTGGAGGAATTGATCTCCTTTTCCCACATCACGAAAATGAGATTGCTCAATCAGAAGGAAAAACTGGCAAAAAGTTTGTGAACTATTTTATTCACGGGGAGCACATGCTAGTTGATGGGAAAAAGATGAGCAAGTCTTTAAACAATTTTTATACAACAAAAGATATCGAGGAAAAGGGTTTTGACCCCCTGGCCCTTCGCTATCTTTACTTAACGGCTCACTATAAAGATCCATTGAATTTTACTTGGGAATCTCTTGGTTCGGCCCAAAATGCCCTCAACAAACTGCGTTCACAAGTTTCATCAGCCAAGGACCAGAAGAGTAGAACTACTCTTTCTCCGGAAAAACAAGTAAAACTGGACGTTTTTAGAAAAAAGTTTCTTGCCGCTATTAATGATGATTTAAATACTCCACAGGCACTAGCCGTTCTTTGGGAAATGATGAAGAGTAACATTCCATCGGAAGACAAATATGACCTAGCTCTCTTTTTTGATGAGGTGCTCGGTCTTAAGTTAGCTGAACCAATGGCCGCCGAACGGCAACCGACGGCCGAAGTTAAAAAATTAGTTGAGGAAAGAGAAAAACTTAGAAGTGAAGGGAAGTTTAAAGAAGCGGATAAGGTTAGAAAGAAAATTCAAGATTTAGGATTTGTGGTTGAAGATACAGGACAAGGACCCAAGATTAGATTGACCCAATAATCCAAGACCGTTTTCAGAAGTTATAAATTATGAAATTATTGCAGACGAAATTGTTAGGACATTGGTGGGAAGCATCGGGCTTATTTTAGCTGTCCCGATTACAACTTTTCTAGCCGCTTATTACTACAAAAAAAGATAATGCTGTTTTGATGGTAAAATAACTTCATGTCTGGTCTTGAAGTAGGAATTGTAGGTTTGCCGAATGCAGGGAAATCAACCCTTTTTAATGCCCTGGCTGCTCGGCGGCTGGCAGAAACCGCACCCCGTCCATTTACTACCATAGATCCTCACGAAGCAGTTGTAGTGGTTCCGGATAGAGATTTAGAAAAAATATCCACCCTTGTTAAACCAGAAGAAACGGTTCCAGCAACTGTTACTTTTATCGACATTGCTGGATTGGTGAAAGGGGCGCATAAAGGTGAAGGTTTGGGGAACCAGTTTTTGGCAAAAATAAGGGAGGTTGATGTTATTGCCCACGTCGCCAGAGTCTTTAAAGACAAAAATGTTCCTCATGTTCATGACAAAATTGATCCCAAAGAAGATATTGAAATAGTTAATTTAGAATTAAAACTTGGTGGGATAGAGAAAAGGCCAACTATTTATGTTTTGAACCTGGATGAAAGCCAGTTAGGTAAAAAACTGGATATTCCCGGAATTGCCATATCAGCAAAATTGGAAGAGGAGCTGATGGATTTAGATGAAAAAGAAAGAAAAGAATATTTGGACGAGTTAGGGATTAAAGAATCTGGTTTGGAGAAATTAATTAAAAAATCATATGAGCTTTTGGGACTAATAACTTTTTACACCATTAAAGGAGGGAAAGAAGTTCATGCTTGGAGTATAAAAGAGGGAAGTAGTGCTCTTGAGGCAGCTGCAGAAGTCCATACTGATTTTGCCAAGAATTTTATTAAGGCAGAAGTTATAGGAGTGGATAAGTTGTTGGGAATGAGTAGTTGGAAAGAAGCAAAAGAGAAAGGAAAAATAAGACTGGAAGGAAAAGATTACAGAGTTAAGGATAAAGATGTGATTGAGTTTAAGGTGGGAGCTTAGCGAAAAAATGTTTGAAAAAATAGCCCGTAGAGTTAGGGAGTCCGATTTTTTTGTCAATTTAACTCTTTCTGCTCCTTGGGGAAAAAAGAGAACGGATAATATTGTGGGGTTGGTTAGTCGGTATATAAACAAGAAAGATAAAATACTTGATATTGGTTGCGGTGCTTGTAACGTTGCGAAAAGGTTGGTTGATTCCGGTTTTGATGTGACGGCGCTTGATATAAAAAATCTTAGTATTCACAAAGACATGACACCCATAATTTATGGTGGTGAAAAAATACCTTTCGATAATGATTCCTTTGACGTTGCTTTTCTTATTACCGTGTTACACCATGTTAAAGAGCCCGAGAAGTTATTGAGAGAGACAAAAAGGGTGTCTAAAAGGATAATTATTATAGAAGATGTATATGAGAGTAATTTTCAAAAATTATTAACATACTTAATGGACAGTCTAATCAACTTTGAATTTATCGGTCATCCACACTCGAATAAATCTGATAAAGAATGGAAGAAGGAATTTAAAAAACAGGGATTAAAACTGCTTGATTCCAAAAAAGAACCATTTTGGAAATATTTCTTGTTTGGGATTTATTACTTAACTAAATAGGTACTTAAGTGATGAAAAAACCAAAAGTCTCTTTTATTGTCAGAACCAAAAACGAAAGCCGATTTATAGGAAAGGTTCTTAGATTTTTATATAAACAGACTTTTAAGAATTTTGAGATTATCATTGTTGATTCAGGTTCAACCGACAAAACCTTGAAAATCGTTAAAAAATTTCCAATCAGACTGATACAAATTAAACCTGAAGAATTTAATTATAGTTATGCCCTCAATCTTGGAATTTCAAAAGCAAATGGAAAATATATCGGTATTATAAGCGGCCACTCAATTCCTGTCTCAGACAGCTGGTTATCTGATGGGTTAAAGAATTTTAAAGATGGAAAAGTTGCCGCGGTGACTGGATATAACAATTTGCGTCCAGTCGGTTATTTTTCAAGAAGGTTGGGACGTTTGTTTTTCGCACCTCATGAGAAGAAAAAACTAAATTTTAACCCATGGATGACGAATACAAACTCTCTAGTAAGAAAAGATTTATGGGAGCAATACCCTTTTGATGAGAAACTTCCTGAGTGTGAAGATTATGATTGGGCGAGTGAGATGATTAGTCGAGGATATAATGTGATTAAAGATCCTAAGTTCAACATTTTCCATTCTCATTTTCTTTTAGGCAAACCCGGCTATTTTGCAAGAAAGCCCCGGTGGGAAAAAATTTGTACTTTGATTGATAAGCGTAAAAGGCCCAGAAAATCTTATACAAAATTAATGATTGGGGGTAGTACGGGGTTACAGGCTGATGTTGATAGAGAAAGGTGAGTTCATCTCACAATCTCATTTCAGCATCGCTGCCAGCTGCAACCCCATTGGTTAGTTTTAGCTAAGAGGTGTTTCTTTGACAAGATAACTGATGTAGTGTCCTGTGTCTTCCTCCACGAAACCAAAGAATTTCGCGATTCGTATTGCTCGCGAGTAACTTTTTTCGCGTTCCTTTTGGACTCTCCTGATTTTGGCAAGCTGCTTTTTTGCCGGCCAGTAGTCCACCTTTTCTTGTTTGACCTCGGAGAGCAATTTTGCCTCGCGTTCGTTGATTTCGTGGTAGGTTTTTGCTCGCTTTTGCAGTTCCTTCACAACTTCACGCTCTTGAGCTTTGCGTAGGTGCTCGCTTTTGGTGGGCCAGTCGCCGAAGGTAAAGCGAAAAGTAAAGCGCCTAATTAGCACCTCAGTCGACTCCACAAGTGTTTGGGCAATCGTCTTAGTGGCTATCCATAAGAAAATCCCGCTCACGACACCAAAGAGCCAGTAAAAAGTATGCTCGTCCACGATTTCCTCCTTGGGGCTCATCCCCAAATGCTAGTTGCGACGCTAATCGTCGCGTAGTCTTACCGGTCCTCTTAGCTGATTGACAGCGAGCTGGCTACAAACTTTTCTTATAACCAATCCGCTGCCAACCGATATTTCAATGTGCAGCGATAAATATTATATCAACCCAGAAGTTCCAAATCAAGCTATAGGGTATGAGTTGAGATTTGAGTTTTCAGGCTGTATACTTTCGTCTATGTGGAAATATGAATTGACTATTGTTTTGCCGGGTTCGGCGACGGCGGCCAAGAAAAAATCGGTTAGTGAAAAACTTAAGAAATTAATTACAACTTCCAAGGGTAAGACTGGGAAGATGGAGGATTGGGGAAAGAAAGAATTAGCCTATAAAATTGCCAAAAACGACTCTGGTATCTTTTTACACTTTCCTTTAGAATTGGAAGCAGAAGCAGCAAAGAATCTTGACACGAAATTGAATTTGGAAGAAGATATTATTAGATATTTACTGATACGGGTTTAGTTAAATGGCAAGGAGTTTAAATAAAGTCACTTTAATCGGCAACCTGACACGCGATCCCGAGCTTCGCTATACACCTCAAGGAACAGCCGTTTGCACCTTTGGTTTGGCCACCAATAGACAGTGGACGACTGAATCCGGAGAAAAAAGAGAAGAAGCGGATTTTCATAGGATTGTTTCTTGGAATAAATTAGCGGAGCTGTGTGCCCAACTTCTCACTAAGGGTAGAAAAACCTATGTTGAGGGTAGACTTCAGACCAGAAACTGGACAGCTAAAGACGGTACCCAGAGAACGACTACTGAAATAGTTCTTTCCAACATGATAATCTTGGATTCGAGAAGGGAAGCTGTTGAGGGAGGAACAGAATTTGATATACCGGAGACCGAGATTGAAAGTTTGGAAAAAGCTCCAGTAGCTGGAAAAAAGCCAACTACCAAGGCTAAGACCAGAAAGAAGAAGACGGCTGTGTCTAAGAAAAAGGCTAAGACTTCCAAGAAAGGAAAGAAGGCATCTTCCGAAGACATTCCCTTCTAAGAACTCATTATGGCAAGAAGAACTCCGAAAAGAAAAACTCTAAAGAGAAGGAAAAGAATAACTGCCTGCCCTTTTTGTAAAAGAAAAGAAGAGCCTGATTATAAAGACAGTAAAGCTCTAGAAGCGTATTTGACTGACAGGGCAAAAATAGTAGGCCGTGATCGTTCGGGTCTTTGCAGCAAGCATCAGAGGCGTTTATCAGTTGCCATAAAAAGGGCTCGCCATCTTGGACTTCTCCCTTTTGCCCCAAGTCTTTAAGTGTTAAAATGAGTCTTATGTTCAGACTGCCATCTCCTAAAATTGACTTAAGAAAATTAAGGATTGCTGTTGTTACTATTCTGGTTATTGGCCTTTCTTTTTCTGGTGGTTATTTTTTAGGCAGACGCGGTTTTGTTGCTTCAGTTATCAAATTTCCCACGGTGACTATATCCCGCGAAGTTCCTCCTGAGCGAGACCTAGACTTTTCTCTTTTCTGGAGAACTTGGGATACCCTTGAGGCCAACTATTTTGATAGAAGTAAACTTATTTCTTCGGAAATGGTTTATGGTGCCATTAAAGGAATGGTGAACGCCATTGATGATCCCTATACAGTCTTCTTGCCGCCAAAAGAGAACAGAGTGGTTCAAGAGGATCTTAAAGGGAGCTTTGAGGGGGTTGGCATTCAAATCGGGTTTAGGGGAAACCAGTTGGCAGTTGTGTCCCCATTACCTGATAGTCCAGCGGAAAAAGCAGGAGTTCTTGCTGGTGATTATATCATTGGTATTAAAGACGAGCTAAAAGAAATAGACAGGGGAACGACTGGAATAACACTTCCTGAGGCGGTTCAGGCGATAAGAGGTCCGGCTGGTTCAGTCGTCACCCTTATTCTATTAAGAAATGGAAGTGAGGAACCAATAACCGTTGACATTGTCCGGGCCAGTATAGACATTCCAAGCTTGATTCTTGACTTTGTTGGTCCTAACGAGAACATTGCTCATATTAGGCTTTTGAAGTTTGGAGGCGAAACAAAAGCAGAGTGGGAAAGGGCAGTAAGAAATATACTCAAGAGACGTAACCTTACCGGTATTATTCTTGATGTCAGAAACAATCCGGGTGGCTATTTGCAAGGATCGGTAGATGTTGCTTCTGAATTCTTGCGAAACGGTAGCGTTGTCGTCATTGAGGAAAAATCAAATGGTGAAAGGGATGAATTCAAAGTTGAACGAATTGGAAGGTTCCCAGACACGCCCGTTGTGGTTTTGGTTAATAAAGGTTCGGCTTCTGCATCAGAGATATTGGCTGGTGCTCTAAGAGACATTAGAGGTGTACAACTTGTCGGAGAACAAAGTTTTGGTAAAGGAACAATTCAAGAGCCTCAGCAAATAGAGAATGGTGCTGGTCTTCATATAACAGTAGCAAGGTGGTTGACGCCTAGCGGTTTTTGGGTAAACGAGGGAGGATTGGAGCCCGATGTTATATTAGAAGACAATTCAGAAACAACAGAAGATGAGCAGTTACAGGAAGCAATTAGGTTATTAACTGGAGACTAGAGTGAGAAGGGTCGATATAAAGAAATTTTTAATAGGGGTGGCCATTGGCTTAGTTATTCTTGCCGCCGTAACTGGAGGAGCGATTGCCGACAGAGTTTTTGGACTAAAACCTCTGGATTATTTTTTCCCACGCAAAGAGGGCTTCAGGATTGGGCTGGAACAAAGGGTTTTAACTGAAGAGTCAGTGGTAATAGATGTTGCCGAGAAAGTTTCTCCTTCTGTAGTGACTGTTTCTATTGAAACTCCTACAAGACGGATTTTGGAATTCTCACCCTTTGGTGGATTTAGATCGAGAATAGAAGGAGGGACACCGCAGGATATTGGAACTGGGTTCGTTGTTTCTTCAGAAGGACTTATCGTTACTAATAAACATGTGGTGGCCAACACAACCGCTAACTACAAAGTTATAGACAAAGATGGAAAAGAATATGAGGTGGAGCAGATAAGTCGCGATCCCTCAAACGATATTGCCATATTAAAGATTGATGCCGCCGGACTTAAAACAATTGAATTGGGGAGTTCTGATAATTTGAAAGTAGGCCAGTTTGTTATTGCTATCGGAACTGCCTTGGGTGAGCTTAGACACACAGTTACTACCGGTGTTATTTCCGGCTTGGGTCGCGGAATTACAGCTGGAAGTATTTATGAAGGCTATGTTGAGCAACTTGATGACGTTATTCAGACGGATGCGGCCATTAACCCTGGGAATTCCGGGGGGCCACTTTTAAATTCGGCAGGCCAAGTAATAGGTGTCAATGTAGCCCTGGCCAGTGGTGCCGAAAACATTGGCTTTGCCATCCCAATAGACATTGTTAAAGAGGGTTTGAATCAATTTCAAGCTACGGGTAAATTTGTTTCAAAACCTTATCTGGGTGTTCAGTATCAAATGATTTCTCAAAAGACAGCCCTCCTTAATAACGTCCCTCAAGGAGCGTTTGTGGTAGACGTTATTTCCGGTTCCCCTGCAGAGATAGCTGGGATTAAAGCTGATGATATTATTACTAAATTTAATGGAAGCGAGATAAAAGAGGAGAGTGGGGGATTAGCAGAAATTATTTCAAAGAAAAAACCAGGAGACACCGTCTCAATTGAAATCTGGCGCAATAGTGAAACCTTAACTCTTGCCGCCACCCTTTCCGAATTTTCGGAATAGAATTAAGAAACCTTTGAGGTTGCCCCCAGGATTTTGTCGAGGTTGCCGTCAATAATAGAATCTAGATTTCCCCAGGATTTTTTGATTCTGTGATCGGTAACACGGTTTCGGGGAAAGTTGTAGGTTCTAATTTTTTCTGCCCGCATACCCCGGCCAATAGCGCTTCGATAATCGGCAATTTTTGATTGCTTTTCTTCTTCCTGTCTTTCCCAAAGCTTTGCCCTTAAAAGGTCCATGGCAATGTTTCTGTTTTGTTCTTGGGAGCGCTCTTGTTGGGCGGTGGTGGTGATACCTGTTGGTTTGTGAATGAGCCGGACGGCTGTTGATACTTTTTGAACATTTTGGCCTCCCTGACCTGAGGCTCTGAAAAACTGCCACTCTAAGTCTTTAGGATTTATGCCTATGTCCTTCTCTTGAATTTCAGGGAGAACAGCCACAGTTGCCGTTGATGTATGAATTCGCCCTCGCTTTTCGGTAACGGGAACTCTTTGAACGCGGTGAACTCCGGATTCGTTTTTAAACACATCAAAGACTTCAGAACCACTAATTTGGATTGTTCCTTCATCAATAGGGGAAACTTTCCAGTTTTTCTTGGTGGCGTAGCGCATGTACATCCGAAGCAAATCTGTGGCCCAGATTTTTGCTTCATTGCCGCCGGCAGCGGCCCTTACTTCTAGATAGGCTTTTTGGGGACTCATTTACTTTTCGTTTTTTGACGAAGTTCTTCTAGGGACCCAGGTTTTTCTAATTCCTCTTGGATTTTCTTAATTTTCTTTAAGCGTCTTTTCTCAGTTTTAGAGACAACCTTCTTTTTGGCTTTTGCCTGTTTTGCCTTGAACGCATCCACTCGACCTGCTGCGTCAACGTATTTCATTTGGCCGGTGTAAAAAGGATGGCAGTTACTGCAGACCTCGACACTAATTTCAGGTACGGTTGCGCCCAGGGCAAAGGTGTGGCCACAGGCACAAGTTACTTTTGCATTTTCATACCATTTTGGATGGATTTGTGCTTTCATATGAAGATATTCTATCACGGAGCCTTGCCTAGTGACAAGCTATGCTTGCCCTCTTTTCTTATATTCGGCAATCGCTATTCCGATCACAATAAGTACCGCACCAATAACAAAATAGATAGTGATTTTCTCACCAAGCCAAAAAACGGCCAAGGGGATGGAAAATAAGGGTCCGAGATATCTGAAAAGAGCAGCCTCGCTTACTTCAATTGACTTTTGTGCCAACACATACAGAAAGTAAGCTAAAGTGCCAGACAAAAGCGCCATATACCACACACCGAGATGATATTTTAGAGGCAGACTGATAATTAAATTTATTGTTTCCGGATATCCATAGAGAAAAATTGTTAATGGAATGATAGTGATGGCACCGACAATAAAGCCAATATTGATTAAAGTTAGCGAAGAGATATTTTGTCGAACAAGTCGTTTTGCCATCAAAATAGCAATACTATCTGCAAATAAAAACAAGATGATAAAAAGATTTCCTGACAACCTCAAGGTTTCGTGATTCATAACAATAGGAGAGATGGCCGTAAATGTAGCTCCTGATACTATTATTGCTATTCCAGTTTTTTCTTGTTTTGTGATATGGTCCTTGAAAAAGATAACACCCCCAACTGTTACCAGAAGCGGACCGAGTAAGGTGATGAGAGTCATATCAAGAACAGTTGTTTTTTCCAGTCCTAAAAACAGCACGCTAAGAGCAATTGAGAATGCTATCAATCCGTAAAGGAGAATTAACGGCAGGTTTTGTCTTGGTTTAGGCAATTTTATTCCGAAAACTGTGAAGAACAAGATTGAAAAAATTGCTGAAATGGCAAATCGATAAGCCAAAAAGGGAAGGGGAGGAATTCCTTGGAGGGTGTATTTAATGATAGGGCCTGCTGCTCCCCAGATGACCGCAACTAAGACTAGGTAAAAATAGGCTTTTAATCTATGGGGTTTCATACCAGTTCGATAAGTCTGTCTAATCCAAAAGAGAAACCAACAGCCGGGATTTCACGCCCGGCAAAAATCCCGATTAAATTATCATATCTACCCCCGCCTCCTATGGATAGATCCTCTGGTTTGTTTGACGGCTTAAGCTCAAAAATGATGCCGGTGTAATAATCTAAACCCCTTGCTAAAGTTCTATCAAAACAAAAATCTTTTTTCTCTTCAAGGTCGTATTCTTTTTCCAGAACGTTTTTTACTTCTTCGTAATCTTTCGTCCTTTTTGTACCCTTTAGGGTTCTAACGTACTTATCGCTTTCTTTTTCGGAAAAACCGCTTTTGATAAGCTCTTTTCTGACGCCGTCTTCACCGATTTTATAATACTTATCCCAGGCCCTAACAACTTCAATAGGTATATCTTTAAAATTTTTTCTATCGTTAATAACCATCATCGCTTTGTTCAAACCCAACTCTCTGGCGATTCTAATAGTACAGGCGATAATTTTGGCATCTTCTTTAATATCTTTCGTGCCAACAGTGTCAAAATCAAATTGGGCGAATTCACGAAACCTTCCTTTTTGAGGTTTTTCACCCCTGAAAACCAGACCAACTTGATATCGAGAAAAAGAGGGTGTTAAAAGACCAAGATTATTGGCAATAAAACGGGCCAAAGGGACAGTTAGATCAAATCGAAGAGCCAGTTTTCTCCCGCCGCGATCTGTAAACTGATAAATAAGTTTTTCTTCTTCTCCGTATTTTCCAAGAAGCGTTTCGGCAAACTCAATCGTGGGTGTTTCAATGGGAACAAAGCCGAAACTTTCTAGAACGGCCGCGATTTTGTTAATTACGCGACGACGCTTTATAGCTAACTCCGGCTTGATATCCCGAAACCCTTTTGGTGTCACTGGTCCTCTTTTCATAGTTATCTAATAGTATATTTTCTGGAATTAAAAAACCAGCCGGTTGGCTGGTGATCATTAAATTTCTTTTTCTCTAAGCCACAAAAATCACCACCAACTTTAAGCTGGTAGGTGATAATGAACTGTAACTTTAGAGAAAGTTTGCATGTTGTCCGAAATGATACTTCAATAGATTAAAGTTGTCAAATTTATTCTTCTGACTCTGGTGAAGGAGTGGGTGTTGGGGAAGGGGATTCCTCGGGGATGACAAAAAGTGTTCTTGTTTCCAGGGTATTTTCACTGGCAATACCGACGGCAATAATAGTGTTACCTTCGTCTATTTCATCTAACTCCGGGCCCTTCCAGCTTTTACCAAATTCCAGTGCCCATTGGCTGTCATCGGTTTGTTTAATCGTGACTGTTTTCTTGTCTATTTCTACAATCTGGCCAAAAACTGCTTCGCGATTAGAAGCTTCAAGAGGAGAACTTATCAAAACACGTTTGGCTTCAAGAACAGCATTCCCATTTTTGAAGCCCATGGCAATAATAAAGTCTCCAATGGCAACATCTTGAAACTTAACAGTTTTGCTTGTTTTTATGGTTTTTACAAAAGTAGTTTCTTGGTCTGTTGAAACTTGTTTAATTTCTTCATCTTCGTTTTTAATTTGCAAAGTGGACTCTGAGATATCGGTGACAGTGCCGATATAAGCGAAAGCGACATTTTTTGCTTTAGCAACCTTTTGGGCAACTTTATCTCTTACGGTTTCGGCTTCTTCAGTGGCTTCCTCTTGACTGGAAGCTTCCTCTGTTTCTTCAGTTTGTTTAGCAAATTCGGAAGAAAAGACAACAGTTATTTTTTCCTCAACCGATGTACCTTCCTCATCAAAAGCAATGATAATTATTTCATTAACTCCTCCAACCAAATCAACTTCTTGCTCGAATGAACCTTCTTCATCAGCTTCGAAAACATAATCTTCGTCTTCAGCTGAAATTGTTACCCAAATATTTGGCTTGGTAATACCGGAGACAAGCGTTGTTCCCTCTGTCAGTACTTGAGTGTCTAATGGCTTGGCAATGGTGATACCAAATTCAGCCGTTGGTGTTTCAGTGTTTTCCGTAGTTGTTGTTTCAGTTGAAGGTTTTAAAGCGATGTTTGCTCGCCAGACACCGAAGGCAATGATCAATCCGAAAACAGCTCCTGCGAAAATGGCAAAAAGAATTTCTTTACGCATATACAAATGCCCTTAGGGCCAAGTAGTGCACAATATAGGCAAACTTTCTGCTCTTGTCAAGTTAGGGGACTTTTGTTAGGATGACGAAGCAACGATGGACATCACTTTTTTGGGTCATTCTTCATTTAGACTAAAAGGAAAAACAGCAACGGTAGTGACTGATCCGTTTGATCCTGAAGTGGTTGGATTGAAATTTCCCAAGGTGACTGCCGATATTGTTACAGTTTCTCACCAACATGAAGATCATAACCAAGCCGATTTAGTGAAAGGTGTCAAAAGACTTGTATCCGGCCCGGGAGAGTACGAAATAATGGGTGTTTCCATTATAGGGATACCTACTTTTCATGATGAGAAAAAGGGTGCCAAAAGAGGGAAAAATACCATCTATGTTTATGAGATGGATGGATTAAGGCTGGTTCATTTAGGTGACTTGGGTCACAAATTGCACGAAAAAATACTGGAAAAGATTGGCGATATTGATATCTTGATGGTACCTGTTGGTGGAGAATATACAATTGGGCCAACAGAGGCAGTGGAAGTAGCCCGAGCGATTGAACCTAAAATGGTCATTCCGATGCATTATCAAATGCCCGGATTAAATCCGGCTACTTTTGCTAAACTTTCGTCAACGAAACCCTTTTTGGCGGAAATCGGGTTACTAGTTGAAAAAACAGATAAACTTTCAGTGAAAAAAGAAAATATAGGTGAAGAGTCAAAGGTAATTCTTTTAGAAAAGAAAAATTAAATATTTGGTATGGCAGACCAACTGCAAGTTAGAATTCCACCACACTCTGCCGAAGCTGAAGAATCTGTCCTCGGCGCGCTTCTTTTAGACAAAGATGCCATTATCGCTGTGGCCCAGTTTTTGGAGTCAGGAGATTTTTATGACGAAAAACTTGCTGAAATTTATGAGTGTTGCCTAGAGCTTTATGAAGAGAGGGTTCCCACTGATGTCTTAACAGTTGCTGAGAGACTCAAGAAACGGAAAATGCTTAAAAAAGTTGGCGGAGCAAGATACTTGGCTGAGCTTGCCAATAAAGTACCGACGGCGGCTCACGTTGAGCATTACGGAAGGATTGTCAAGGATGCGGCAACAAAAAGGTCTTTAATGACGGCAGCCAGTAAATTGGTGGAGTTATCACTAGATGATAGCTTAGCAGCAAACGAATTGTTAGACCGGGCAGAGAGTGAAGTTTTTGCCCTCACCCAAAAACATTTAACCCGGACTTTTACTCCTGTAAGAGAAGCTTTGGCTGAGTCCTTTGATAGATTGGACGAACTTCATAAACAAGCTGAGGGGTTGCGTGGAGTGCCCACAGGATTTAAAGATATAGATGATACTTTAGCCGGAATGCAGCGGTCTAATTTGCTAATCTTAGCGTCTCGCCCTGGAGTTGGTAAAACCTCACTGTCCTTGAATATTGCCCAGAATTTGGCTGTCAACTTTAAGCGACCTGTCGGCTTTTTTTCCTTGGAGATGAGCAGGGAGGAATTAGTAGATAGACTTTTGGTGGCTCAGGCTGATATTGATGCATGGAAACTGAAAACCGGAAAACTTTCCGAAGAAGATTTTACCAAGCTATCAAACGCCATGGGAGAATTGGCAGAGGCACCTTTGTATATAGATGACACGCCGGCTTTATCTATTTTGGAGATGAGGACAAAAGCAAGGAGACTTCAGGTTGAATCAGGGGTTGAACTGATTATTGTTGACTACCTCCAGCTGGCAAGAAGTAGACAACTGGAAAATCGAGTTCAGGAAGTAACAGAGATTTCGCAAGGTTTGAAGAATTTAGCCCGGGAGCTTAAGATTCCAATTTTGGCCGTTTCTCAACTTTCCCGAGCCGTTGAGCAGCGAGGAACAAAAAGGCCTCAACTAGCTGACCTTCGCGAATCGGGTGCTTTGGAACAAGACGCTGACGTGGTCATGTTTATATGGAGGGAAGATGAGGACAAAATTGAAAATGTAACCTTGGACGTGGCCAAACACAGGAATGGCCCACTCCGTTCTATCAAGCTATTCTTCAAAGGAGACAGAATTAAATTTTACGGAAGAGAAACGAAAAGAGGAAAGTGAGTGTCGAGGGTGGGAGTCGGCGTGCAATTTTATTATTTAAAATTTAAGAAAGGCTCCGCAATAACAAATTTTCTTTTTAGGCAAGGCAAATCTGGTTTGTAGTAAATCCAGTTCAAAATGATTTTTGCTTCTTTGGTGCTGAATTTCAGTACATAGTTAGATGATTTCCCCAACTGGCTTTTAGATTGTTTGGTTTGGATAGACCCTCTTGCATGTTTTAACTTAGAAACTTTTTCTCTAAGCCAATTGATGTGAGCTTTGCTGCTTGAGCTAAAGAAAACAAAAAGCCTATCATATATATAGTTTGGATTAAGGTGAGTGTTGTATTTGTCTTTGTAATAAATGATATGTCCGTCACCATCTAAGTGACCACGCAGGAAGTCACAGAAGTAGTTATCATCAATTTGCAGAGCTCCAAATGTAAGAGCCTTGTTTGGATGGAGACCAATTTTTACTAACCAATCATATAGCACGACGTCTCCGAGTTGGACTCTGTATACAGGTTTTTTGGACAATTTGCTCGGCGGATTGGGGGTAATTTCATTTTTCTTATTCAGGCAGATTTTAAATGACTCAAGTAATTGTTTGTCCGTAGAGGTCAAGACTATGTGTCTTTTATCGGAGGATAGAGAACCATCCGTGGTAATTAGCCCAACGGCGTAAGCTAAATTTGGAGTCCAAACAAAATCTTTTCTGGGCAACTTTGCTTTGGGCATTTGTGGCGCGGGTGGGACTCGAACCCACACGGTACTTTCATACCACCAGTTTTTGAGACTGGGCTGTCTACCGATTCCAGCACCGCGCCATGTATAGGAACATCTATATTTTACCAAATTTAGGCTAAAAATGATAAAATACCTCCATCATGGGCCTTATAGACCCCAGAGTTACCAAACAGGCAAAAGTTTTGGTTGATTATTCAATCAAGGTTAAGCGTGGTGACAAAGTAATGATTGTGGCCGATTTTGGGGCAAAACCCCTGGTAACTGAAGTTTACAAACTATGTGTTTTGCGTGGGGCAAGTGAGATAAGGCTTCATTTTGATTCTTACGATTTAGCCGAGATTTATTACAAAAATGCCTCCAAAGCTCAGATTAAGTCTTTTCCGAAAATTTCCATGGATGAAGTAAAACAAATCGATTGCTGGATTAGAATTTGGTCCCCATCCAATTCTAGGGGATTAACCGGTATCGACGCCTCTTTAATTTCTGAGAGAAATAAAACTATTAGACCGGTAACCGACTGGCGAGTGGAAAAAACAAGATGGGTGATAACTAATTTCCCAACAGAAGCCCTGGCTCAGGAGGCTGACATGTCGCTTTCTGATTATGAGGATTTTATGTTTAAAGTAATAAACGATGTTGACTGGAAAAAATTATTTAAACAACAGGAAAAACTGAGAAAGCTGATTGATAAAACAAAGAAAGTTCAAATCAAGGGTCCTGGTACTGATCTGGTTTTGTCTATCGCCGGAAGAAAAGCAGTCAATGCTGGAGGAGAGAATAATATGCCTGATGGAGAAGTTTTTACCTCTGTGGTTGAAAATAGTGCCAACGGTTTTATTTCATACACCTATCCTGCCCTTTACTTTGGTAGAGAATTTCATGATGTCTATCTTGAATTTAAAAATGGGAAAGTGGTAAAAGCAAAGGCCTCAAAAGGTGAGGAAGATTTAAATAAAATTCTTGATATGGACCGGGGCGCTCGATTTATTGGTGAACTTGGATTTGGGAACAACGACAAAATTAAAAGATTTACCAAGGATATTTTGTTTGACGAAAAAATTGGCGGGACCGTCCATATAGCCTTAGGAAAGGGGTATAAAGAAACTTTAACCCGCAACAAGTCGACCCTTCATTGGGATATGATTAAAGACTTGCGTCAAGGCGGGGAGCTTTGGTTTGACGATAAACTGGTTCAAAAGAACGGTAAGTGGTTAATTAAATTATAAAAATGATAATAGCGACAAATTTAAAAAACGGCACGACCTTTTTAATGAAAGGGAAACCATACCAAGTAGTAAAGTATGCTCATCAGAAGATTGCCAGGGGAGGGGGAACGGTTAAATTATCTATTAGAAATCTTGAAACAGGCAATCTAGAAAAAAAGACATTTAATTCTTCAGCAAAAGTAGAAGAAACAACGACGGTCAAGCGCCCACTCCAATATCTTTACAAGGATGACACAAGCGTTTATTTTATGGACCCCAGAAGTTATGAGCAAATAGAAATTCCTCTTGT
>SDBU01003590.1_pt1 | contig 19629 bp, 12 predicted proteins | sample 2277071 | NCBI WGS metagenome assembly SDBU01 (sample SAMN10397929, study PRJNA504765) | marine sediment metagenome | isolation source: marine sediment core GS08_GC12, 126 cmbsf | place: Arctic Ocean: Gakkel Ridge, Loki's castle | collected 2008 | reverse complement strand
GATACCAGGTGGTAAGAAGTGCTCCTGCTTGCAGGCCACCATGCAGGCATAGCAGCCAACGCATCTTTCCAGGTCTATCACCATTCCCCATCTAGTCATGCTTAACTCCTTTCCACCTTTCTGACCTTGACCCGGGCACAGTTTTCAGTAGTTAAAACAAGCGGGTCAACATGCTTTAGGTCAAAGGTCATCAGAGTGTTAAAATTGGTACCCTTGCCCCGGGCAATGGGCATTCCTCTCCCCCAGTGACCACTACAAGCTGCGATGCCAATCGTTTGCGGGTGCTGGCCCTCCATCGTTTTCAGTGTCCCGGTAACTTTATAGCCGGCAACCGCCTCCAGCTCAATCACATCCCCATCCCCCAGACCCTTCCGCCGGGCGGTGTCCCGGTTCATCGTGATATTGTAGGTGTACGGGTTCATGCCGCTCGCTTCGTCCAGCCACGGCTGCTCCATAGTATGCGAGCCCGTATGCAGGACATCCCGATACGAGTGGCAATACAGGTCGTATTCAGGATTGTCTACCTTGTGTATGGTACAGGGGAACCAGGTGCACAAAGGGGTATACTGATTAAGATCAATGTCCAGGCCCATCTTCTTAGTTATTTCCCTCATCTTTTCCCCGGCGTCAACCAAATGCTCCATATATATCGGCACCCGGACATCCACGAAGTACCTCCAGTACGCCTCTGATACTTTCTTGGGCCAGGAGATGAAGCCATCTCTCTTGAACCACTCCCAGTCATGCTCCGGACCGAAGTAATTCTTGAGCATCTTGTCACACAGTAGCTCAACGGTCAACTCTTCGTCGGGTTTTATCTTATACTCATCATCCATAGCGTATATGGCATTACAAGTATGGTAAAGCTTTTCCTTTTGCCCCATCCTTTTGGCTAATTCCCACATAACCTCATAGAAGCTTCTTCTTTGGTATTGTGGCTCTACCACCGGTTGCAGGATATGAAAGCACCAGTCATCCATACCAAAGGGGTAATTAAAGTTGAAACCTAACCCATCGCTCCAGCTCGCCTGCTCCAGGTAGCAGGTGTCGGGCAGCAGGATATCAGCAAAGCCCTCAGCCAGTTCGGTGGAAAACAGCTCGGAGACAACGATAAACGGTATCTCTTTATAAGCCTCGGCGTGTTTCTCTGGATTGGCCATACTCATGATTGAATTGCTCGCCCAGGCAATTATCATCTCCAGCCGGTAGGGAACCTCGTTTTTCTGCGCCAGTTCTTCCCGGTCTTCTCCGATAGGGACAAACGAGTGCATCGCCATTGGGAAAATGTCGGTCAAAGTTAGGTGATGCCGATTTTCCGGCATATGTGCTGGCCATGGGCCTTGACGCTTTATCCCCGCCCCCAACGGGCCAAAGTGCTCTATCTCCAGCATGCCATCTTTCCCCGCTAATAAGGGCAGATTGAATTTGCCTGTACCGGGGTAACCCAGGCTGGTAGCAGGCCAGCCCAGCGTACCGCCAGGCACATCAGCTGAACCTACTATCACGTTCAGCAGGCAGATGGCGAAACAGGTATGAAAGGAATTTTCGTGGGCCTCTGCGCCACGGAAAGTAATGGCCGAGACTGGTCGGAACGGTAGCTGGTGACCATCAATGGTAATCGTGCTTCCTACCTGGGCAGCTTGAGCAAACTCACCGGCAATCCGGCGGATGGTTCCTGCCGGAACGGTGCTCACTTCAGCTGCCATCTCCGGGGTGTACTGCTTCAGGTGTTCTTTCAACAATTGGAAAGCCGGGTGACATTTAACCCCGTTGACCTGGTATTCCCCCTCCAGGGCATAGTCAATGGTACCGGCCGTGGCGAAGTCAGGAATACTCTTATCGTCATAAGGTCTGGCTTTCCCCTCGGCATTGTCCCAGGCCAGAGGTTTCCCAGTTTCCTTGTCCCGGACGTACCTTTGATCCGGCCCGATAAGACAGGGGGCATTGGTCTTGGTTTTGAGAAATACCCCGTCCCATATCCCCAATTCATTAACAATAATATTGCACATGGCCAGGACCACCGCCAAATCGGTACCCGGAATAATGGGCACCCACTCGTCGGCCTTGGCTGAGTTAAAGTTACATTGCGGGTCAAAGACCACCCGTTTCATGCCCCTAACCCGGGCATCAGCATGAAGCCTCGTGCAAATTTGAGCGGAATGTCCTGAGCCAGTCCCTTTATTGGAACCGAAGAAGATGGCGTAATTACAGTGTTTAAAATCGGGGACGATTGACCACGAGGCATAGACCAGGCCCGCCAGTTCATGCGCGCCCTGACCACAATATAGACCACCCCCACCGGCATTAAGATGAGGTCCGTTGTAGCGGAAATCAGGGTCCCCCGGCTCCGAAGTGTTCCACAGTGCCCGGAGCACACCGTAGAGGCCGTGGATATAACAACACCGGGATGCAGTATACTGGAGCTGGAGCTTTCTGGGGTCGTCTTCAACGATCTTTTTTAGTCGGTCGGCGATCTCGGTGAGGGCTTCATCCCAGGAAATCTCCTGCCACTTGGGGTCAACGTGCAAGCCCTTCTCGGGATTGGTTCTCCGCAGTGGCACCGTCAGCCGGTTGGGGTCATAAAGTACCTGCAGACCGGCCAGTCCCTTGGCACAAAGGCCACCACGAGGACCCATGGCACTATCGGGGTTGCCCTCTATTTTCACCGCTACCCCATTTACCCGGCGCACCCGAATAGCACAATTAGCGTAACACCGGGCACATACCGTAGGAATCCAGACATCCTCGTAAATCTCCGCTTTATCGTTCATTACCGTCGTTTGACCTCCTTACCCAACTTGCTGTCACTTACCAAATGCCAACACAAAATCACTACCCCCCAGACTAACAGTGTAATTTCCTACCCCGGCGATGTCAAAATTCCGTACTCGATGGCGCCACGTCAGTAAGGGTGAAACTCTGCCCCCAGAGTTAAGCATGTGCTAGCAACTACCCATTTACAAACACGGATTCCTGCCTCTTGAGCAGCACAAGCAGAATATACGATAATGGGAAGTAGCCTAAGGGGAGTCCAGATGATGAACAAACAGCAATATTTACCAGCCAGCAGGGTTCCGAAGATGTAAATTGTAAATCGTCAGCGAAAATGGCACCGTTTTAGGGCTTAAATTAACGGCCACTTTAGGGATTTACCTTCAGAACGGCAGTTGAGGATGTATCCTTTGGCTAGAGATTCGGTGCTGGTGGTGGTGATCAAATTTTCTAGAGTTAAGCGGTCTACAACTTGTTTTTCCATCCATTTTGGCGTAGAATTTACGTGTAGTCACGCACGGGCGGTTAGCTCAGTGGTTAGAGCGCTTGCTTCACACGCAAGAGGTCACTGGTTCAAGTCCAGTACCGCCCACATGTAAGTGGTTTGCCTGACGCTGAGGAGCTGCCATTAAGGGAGCTACTAGAGGCACTACTAGGGCCGGAAGGAAGGAGAAGGAGAAGGTTAAGACTCAGACACAAGACTAATCAGGAATTATTCAGACTGTACGACAGCGAACTAACCCTTAGAATTCACAACAGGAGAAACCTGGACACCGAGAGGAAGCTGCTCGCCAAGTTCAGAGAATACCTAAATGACTACCACCGTGCGCTGCATCAGCCAAGGGCCTTCTGGTCCAATATGCCGACAGAAAACCCCGGAAGCTTGCCGGAGTGCTGCCACGACAAAGGGTTTCATGAAGTGGCAAGAAGCCGGGCATCCTGAAGAACAAATCACATGGTAGCTAGTAATTGCTTGTATGCGGGACGATCTCCGCTAAATATGTGCCTGCAATATCCACCAGCCGACGGAGCTAATGCCAGACGCGGGGTCTTGGAAAAATCAGGATGATGGTGTACACTATCAGATGAAAATCTTTTATATTCTTTCAGGAGGAGGCAGTAAATCATGGCTTACTACAAAGACCTTCGCGAGTATCTCAAAGCACTTGAAGACAACGGCAAGTTGACGCGTATCAGTAGAGAGATAAATAAGGACACCCAGTTACATCCACTAGTAAGGTTGGCATTTAGAGGCCTTCCCGAGGAAGCGCGCACCGCATTCTTATTTGAAAATGTCATTGACAGCAAGGGGCAAAAGTATGACATTCCAGTAGCAATTGCGGCTCTGGCTGGTTCACCGGCGATATATGCCATCGGGGTAAAGTGCAAACCTGAGGAAATCCAGCAAAGGTTAACCGAGGCAGCGCTAAATCCCATTGAGCCCAGACTGGTTGATAGTGGGCCGGTATATGAAGAGGTCCATATGGGAGATAGTCTACTGGAACACGGAGGTCTTGGTGAATTCCCCATCACCATTGCTACCCCTGGCTTTGACCCGGCTCCATACATCACGGCTCCTTACGTGGTGACCAAGGACCCGGACACGGGAATACCCAACGTTGGCATGTACCGGGCTATGGTAAAATCGCCGACACGTACTGGGATAAACTTTGCTCATAGAGGTAGAGGAGGGTTCATTCATTTTCGCAAGTGCCAGGAGCGGGGCCTGCCTCTGGAGGCGGCCATAGTAATCGGCGGGCCACCTAATATTGGCTATGTATCAGTTAGCCCTTTGCCGGTAGATATCAATGAGTTTGCGGTGGCTGGCGGCATAGCCGGGGAACCGGTGGAACTGGTCAGGTGCAAAACTGTAGATTTGGCAGTACCGGCTTCAGCAGAAATTGTCATCGAGGGAGAGATTTCGACCACGGAAGTGGAGCCGGAAGCTCCTTTCGGAGAGGCGATAGGATATGTCGGGCTGATGGACATAAATCCCTTCTTTACCGTTAAGTGTATCGCGCATCGCAAGAAACCAATATGGCTGGCCACGTTTAGCCAATATAGACCGAGTGAAAGTGGCATTGTGTTGACCAGTGCTGTCGACTTTACCCTTTACCATGAGCTGAGATACAACCTGCAAATGACCAATGTTTTGAGGGTCGGCACCTGCGGTCCGCTGGCTATCCAGGTGGAAAAGACCGACTCTGCCGGAGTGTGGCAGGTGCTGGAAGCTGCTGTAAAACGGATGCCGCGTTCCAAGATAATAGCGGTGGTAGACAAAGATGTTAACGTCAATGATTTCAATTCGGTAATGCACGCTATCAACACACGGACGCAGCCACATCGTGACTACCGTATCGAGCAGTTCCCGGCAATACACCTGGGGGACTATTCTCTTGAGCCTTTGGAACAACTCGAACAGAGGTCGCCTACCACCGATGGTGAGCGACCAATTACCTCTTGCCTGCTTATTGACGCCACCCTGAAATGGCCTTATCCGCCGGTATCGCTGCCCACGAGAGAGTTCATGGAAGAGGCTTTGCGTATCTGGCAGGAAGAGGGTTTGCCTGAGTTGAAGCTGGTTGAGCCCTGGTGGGGGGTTAACCTCGGCTTCTGGAGTGAGGAGCACAAAGAACACGCTAGAGCTGCGGTTAAGGGAGAGCACTACCAAGCCGGTGAAGACTACCTAAAAAGAAGGCGTCCAATATAACCAGCAGCACAAAATATATTGATAAGTTTGACAAAGACAGGGTCAAAGGATAATCGGGAAGGGGTCTTCTAATTAAATTGGGGGCTCCCAACCCGTTTTGCTTCTTTGTTTAGCCAAGATATCTCCGACAAGCTTATAGTCTCCTCTTACCGCCATATTGGCTTGCTCGTCCTCCTCAGGTGACCAGCACCCCAGTTCATAACCCCACCAAGGGCGCTTGAGTTTTAATTGTAGTAGTCCCTCCTCCTCCCAAATTCGCCGGGCTTTCTCCATAAACTCTTTCTTGGGCAAGGACACAGGCCAGCTGCAACTCAGTATCCTTATTTACCTCCCGCTTTATTCGCACTAGTTTACCTTTACCCTCAAGCACCTTCAGATACTCACGCAGATCTTTGTAATAAACCATTTTATATTCCTTTTTTCCTTTTGCTGGTATTGTATCGCCATCAAGTGAAAACAGCAATGTGCGGATTAAGAATCTTAGCTCGGTACATTGCTAATAACCAGCCTTGACTTATGATGCTGTAGTCCTTGACGGGACGTATGTCCACGTTTTATGATTTTAGCTATCGGCTTGGTCATCTGCCATCAGGGCAGTAGTTCGCACTGGGAATCCGTGTACAAGCAGAACTAGACTAACTTTCGGGATAGAAACCCGGGGGTGAAATGTTAGTAGGAGACATTATAAGACAGACGGCTGCTAGGTATCCACATAAGGCCGGGGTAGTTTATGAGGATAACAACTATACCTGGCAGGAGACAAATGAACGGGTAAACAGATTGGCCAATGGACTGCTGGGTATGGGATTGAAGAAGCAGGATAGTGTAGCCATCCTCTGCCGAAATTGTAACCAGTACCTTGAGTTTTACTTCGCCACCGCCAAGGCAGGATTAATTGCGGTAACTCTCAATACGTGGCTCCGAGCGAGGGAACTTTCCTACCTTATCAAGGATTCCGGCACCAATACCCTCATCGTTGATGAAAACTACGTGGATACAGTTAAAAGCCTTGATGTGCCTGGGGTCAAGCATTATATCGGCTTTGGGAAGAATCACCCCTATCCCTATGACCTGGAAAGACTCATGCGAGAGAATTCACCTGATGAACCCAATGTAGAGGTAGATGAGGATGACATATTTACCCTCGCATATACCAGTGGTACGACGGGTAATCCCAAAGGTGCCATGATAACTCATAAGGGTAGCTGCACGGCGGTGAGAACCATCGCACATGAGTGGAGATTTCAACCTGACAGCGTCTACCTGATGCACGCCCCTATGTTCTTCGCCGCGGGTGGGGGAAGCAGGTTTCACGCTGTCTTGAGGGGATGCAGATACATTATCATGACCTATAATGTCGAGGCAATCCTGAGGACAATAGAAAGAGAGAGGGTAACCCATTTCAGCATGAGCCCAACTCCAATCAAGCGGCTAATAGACCATCCAGATGTTGACAAATATGACCTGAGCAGCGTTCGTGTGATAGGCCTCTCGGGTGCTGCCCATCCCATATCTGAGATAAAAAAGATTGAAGAGGTCTTCGGTCACGTATGGTATAGTGCCTGGGGAATGACTGAGACGAGCACCTGTGGCACCTGTTTACAACCGGAGGAGGTGGAGATTGACGGTCCCTTAGCGAAAAGGATTGGTTCCGTTGGCAAAGCCGAAATTGGCATAGAGGTGCGGGCGGTGGATGATAGCGGGAAGGATATTGCCCACAATGGGAAGGATATGGGCGAGGCGATTTTAAGAGGTGACACGGTTACGAAGGGATACTGGAATATGCCAGACGAGACTGCGGAAGTTCTTAAAGACGGCTGGTTCTACACAGGTGACATCGTAACCATAGATGAAGATGGTTACATCTACATTGTAGACAGGAAGAAGGATATCATTATCAGCGGCGGAATAAATATCTCTGCCCGGGAAGTCGAGGAGATTATCTACACACACCCCGCTGTTTCCTATTGCGCCGTAATTGGTGTTCCAGATCAGGAATGGGGCGAGACACCCAAGGCACTTGTGGTGTTGAAAGAAGGAATGAAGGCAACGGAGAAAGAGATAATAGACCTCTGCAAGCAGGACCTGGCATCCTTCAAGAAACCAACGTCCGTTGACTTTGTTGATAGCCTGCCCATGACCCCGTCCGGTAAGATATTGAAAAAGGATTTCAAAGAAAAGTACCGTAAGGAGCTTGGTAAGAGTGTGCGTTAGACGCATCTCATACTTCGAGTTATTTAGTCTATCTAGCTTGATGGGTGTGGAACAGGTTTTGGGTGACGAAGCCGGCATTCACCTTTGATGAATCTCTTCGTTAGGGTAATAACTTTCAAGGCATAACCATAAGCAGTGTACTTACGCTGCAAGCAGCATTATTTCAATGCGAGGTAACGCTCACTGCTGCCAATTCTTCTCTCCTGCATAATTCTATGGGATAGGTTTTTGATTATAACACGGAATTTTTCCCACGTAAACTTACCAAAGGCTCTGTGCTGAATGTTCAATCAGAGATGACACGGAAAATACCAAGCCATTGGCGGCAGCGCCTCCATCCTCTTGGTTTATTCTTTCCCGAGTTCTTGCCACCTGATATTCTTGACAACATCTGGCATAGCCTCCGCCCACTTGACAAAGCGTGTTAAAATACAAGTTAGGAAAAGTAGTAATAATAAATCGTAAAGGGAGTTATCAATGAAGCTTAGTATTATCGGAGCTGCTGGTTACACGGGTTCCGGCACCGCCTTTAGGATTGCTACTCAAGGTCTAGTCGACGACATGGTCTTGATTGATCGCAATGAGAATTTGCTCGCGGTCCATGTCCTGGACCTAAGCGATGTCGTGGTGGCGTGTAAGCATGACATGCAAATACGGGCTGGTAGCTATGAGGATATGGCTGACTCCGATATAGTAATCATCGCTGCCGCTGCACCTTACAGGACTTTCGATTCCCGCCAGGAGTTGGTCTCAGAGAATTTGGCCATCATCCTGGATATTGCCAAAAAGGTAGAGCAACTTTGTCCTAACGCTGTTGTCATCACTATCACTAACCCTGTAGAGACCTTTACTTATGCCCTGTATCTCCTCAGTCCTACTCGGGATAGGAAGAGATTTATTGGTTACTCCTTTAATGACTCTATTCGTTTCCGGCGATGGGCTGCCGAGGCTCTTGGAGTCAAGCCAAGTAGAGTGGACGCCGTGACCATGGGTGAGCACGGGGACAGCCAAGTACCCATTTTTAGCTCCGTCCGGATAGATAATCAGCCTGTCCCTCTGGACGAACATGCCAAGCAGGACATCCGAAAAAAGGCGGCAGAGTATATACACAAATGGCAGAGTTTCGGGACAACGCGCAGTTCGGGCTGGATGTCGGGGGTAGGTTTAGCCGCCATGGTTCAAGCCATCCGCAATGATACCAGGGAATTGTTCGTTTGTTGTGCGGTACTGGCCGGTGAATACGGCTACAAGGGGTTTAGCATGGGCGTGCCGGTCATCCTAGGACGACAAGGAATTCAGCAAATCTTGGAATGGGAGCTGCTTCCGGATGAACAGGAAGGTCTCCGGAAAACAACCAGTATTCTCAAGGCGGCCGCTCATTCTGTAGAACGAGCCCTGGGGCTGAAGTAGTATTCAAGCACTCCACCGCAACTAACGGGTCATGACAGAGTTTGGCACGGTGCGTTTAGATAGCTTCACATCTTGAGGCTCTCAGTTATAGGTTTGTAAGTACGGAAATTACGCAGCTTCAATATAGTTCTTACCCTGGTCATTCAGCGGACGGGTAACTGTATGGTAAGTGGCTATTGCCTGAACATTACATCGGAGTGTTGGCCGACGCAGTGCTCATCTACCGGTTGCAGGCCAGGGTCTTTGATGCTACAATTATCTTTGATAGCATTGGCTGGCTTGGATAGTCAGACTAAAGGCAATCTCAAAAGCTCTGCCTACCGTCCAGTACCGCCCACCACTGGTAATGATGTTACTCCAAATTAGCAAGAGTTAGCTCCAGGTTCGTTCAACACCCGGATGAAATGGAAGTCAGAGAGCAGTATAACCCTGCCGGCCATGCTTCAAAAAGATTGGAGTGAGCAGATTGGATTCATTTGACAGACAGTGGCAGCGCTGGTTTCCGGAAGATAAAGATGAAAAGTCGGCACCGGCGGTGCGGCAAGGATGCGCTACCACCACGGTATTCTCGATACTGGCTGGGGCTTTGGCCCTGTTTATTCTCCTCAACGTGTCGAAGGGATTCTACACCGAGTGGCTCTGGTTCACGAGCCTGGGTTATGCCAGTGTCTATACCACTATCCTGAAGACCAAGGTGCTGGTCTTCTTCGCTGCGGCCATCATCTTTGGCTTCCTGTTTCTAGGGAATCTGGTGCTGGCGACACGCCTGGCACCCAAGAGCGGGGGAAACCTTTGGCCGTGGGCCATAGTGCGCCCTCTACAGCGGATACTCAGGTGGACCGTTATCCTGGGAACGGCGCTGCTCAGCCTAATATTTGGCCTGGTGGCCCAGGGCAACTGGGAGGTTATACTCAAGTTCTTCAGCGGCCAGCCCTTTGGCATCGCTGACCCGGTTTTCCACAAGGAGATTAGCTTCTACGTCTTCTCGTTGCCTTTCTTTCACCTGCTACAAGTCTGGCTCATTTGGGCGCTGATAATCACCCTTCTGGGCAGTGCCGGGCTATATTTTCTCAGCTACACGGCGCAGCGGCTCAGCTTCGACCGTGCCCGGCCGGTCTTAGCCCATCTCGGTGGACTGGCCATGGCCATCCTGGGCCTTTTCGCCTGGGGTTACTGGCTTGGCATCTGGGAACTGGTCTTCTCCCCACGGGGGGTGGTCTTCGGAGCCGGCTATGCTGATATGCACGCCAGGCTTCCCGCACAGTGGATTCTCCTGGTAGTAGTGCTCATCTTTATCGGGGTAATTCTGCTTTCCGTATTTCGGCGCAACTCTCGCTGGCCTCTCTACGGCCTCGGGGGGTGGATAGTGGCTGCCATCATCATCGGGGGAATCTTCCCCGGCCTGGTACAGCGCTTTCAGGTGGAGCCCAACGAGCTGACCCTGGAGGCGCCCTACATCGAGTATAATATCGAATTCACCAGAGAGGCCTTCGCCCTGAACCGGGTGGAGGAGCAGCCCTTTCCCGCGGAGGAGGCACCAACCCCCCAGGATATTGCCCAGAACCAGGTAACCATCGACAACATCCGGCTCTGGGACCCGCGCCCGCTGAAGGACACCTATAACCAGCTTCAGTCCTTTCGACTCTACTATGATTTCAATGATGTTGATATCGACCGCTATATCATCGATGGCGAGTACCGGCAGGTCATGCTATCCGCCCGGGAATTATCGGTGGAGAAACTGGCCGGGCAGGCGCAGACCTGGGTCAACCGCCGGCTACAGTTTACCCACGGCTACGGTCTTGCCCTGAGCCCGGTTAATGTGGTCACCACTGAGGGACTGCCTGAATTGCTGGTAAAGGATATCCCCCCCACCGGTGACTTCGATATCGAGCGGCCTCAGATATACTTTGGGGAAAAGACAAATCATTACATAATTGTGAAAACGAAGACCCAGGAATTCGATTATCCTATGGGCGATGAGAATGTCTACGGTGAATACCAGGGCAAAGATGGGGTTGGTATCGGTGGTTTCCTCCGCCGCTTAGTCTATGCCTGGCAATTGGGTGACTTTAATATCCTTATCAGTGGCCAGTTAACCCCGGAGAGCCGGGTACTCTATTATCGCAACATCAGACAGAGGGTGAACCACCTGGCACCATTTTTGAAGCTGGACGGTGACCCCTATCTGGTAGTGATGGACGGAAGGTTATTCTGGATACAGGACGCCTATACCACCACTGACCGCTATCCCTATTCTGAGTCGCTCGGGAGGCTAAACTATATTCGCAACAGCGTTAAAGCGGTTCTTGATGCCTATAATGGCAGTGTGACCTTCTATATCACTGACCCGGAGGACGCTTTGATACGGACCTACCAGGCTATTTTCCCCGAGCTCTTCGTCCCCGCCGGGCAGATGCCCGAGTCCTTGCGAAACCACATCCGCTATCCCGAGGACATGTTCAATATCCAGGCCTTGGTATACCAGACCTACCACATGCGTGATGCCCGGGTATTCTACAACAAGGAAGACCTGTGGGCGGTGCCCAAGGAGGTCTATTTCGGCAGTGAACAGCCCATGGAGCCCTACTACATCATCATGCGCCTGCCTGAGGAAGAGAAAGAGGAGTTCCTCCTTATGTTGCCCTTCACCCCGAAGGGCAAGAAAGTTACCATTGGCTGGCTGGCGGCCCGCAGTGATGGAGAAAACTACGGGAAGCTGCTGGCCTACCTCTTCCCCAAGGAGCGGACAGCGTATGGACCCAGCCAGATAGAGAACCGAATCGCGCAGGATACCGTTATCACCAAGCAGTTTACCCTGTTGAGTGGCGGTGGCTCCCGGATTATCCGCGGCAACCTGCTGCTGATTCCTTTAGGCAAGTCCATCCTGTATGTGGAGCCGGTCTTTCTCGAGGCAGAGACTGGTGGGATTCCACAGCTGAAGCGAGTAATTGTGGTTGCCGGCGACCAGATAGCAATGGAACCCACCTTGAAGGAGAGTATCGCCGCTATCTTTGGTGCCGCACCGCCACCGACGGCGCCCCCGGTCCAACCGCCGGCTCCAGCCGAACCTGAGAAGCCGATAACCACTGACATAGCCAGCCTCATTGAGGAGGCTCGAGAGCACTACAATAAGGCACTACAGTATCAACGGGAAGGCGACTGGGCCGGCTATGGAAAAGAGCTGGACGCCCTGGAATCGGTGCTGATTCAACTGGCAGAACTCACGGCTAAAGAGTAAAGATAGCCCACCAGTCCAAAAATCTGGTTTTTTGTTATCCGGCGTGTCTTTTTTAAGATTAAATCAATATGCTCATCTCACCTTAACTGAGGGGTCATTAGGAGTCTTTATAAAGGATAAGAGAAACTGAACAGCAAAAACCTGTCATCTGTTTTCACAGCAGGTGCCGGGGCCGGCATTGGACAAGGGGTGGATGATGTGCTAGAATGCCGTCAGCCAATAAGGCCAGGAAAGGAGCGGGAATTCTCGCAAGGAGGTATGGGAGTGCTCTGAAGCTAGAAAGATGGCACTTAGCGTGGGGGGTCTGTCTGTCTATCCATTTCACCACACCCCGCAGATTGGTTCACAGATTAATTAGCCCATCCACAGTAGATTCTGCCTAGTTCGTCAGTAACTCTTCTCCGCAAACTCTTCTCGAAAACCGCTCAGGTCATCTGCTTTCCATACCATGCCCCTAAAGTTTCCCACGTGCGTTTATTTACCGTTTGCCCTATCTTAATACGGCAGACTGTGAGATTTCCTACCTGCCCTTCGTCCTTCAGAGAAAACAAGGGAGAAAGTAATATGATAGCGATAAGTAAGGAGTTCGACATTGATTTACAGGAGGTATTGCGTAACATCGGGTACGCTAGCGATAGCGAGCCCCCGGCTCGTATCTTGTCTTTGACCAACGGATATGTAGAGAACGCTCATCATCTTATTGATGCATCATATTCGTACGTTATCCGGGATATTGAGTGGGTCTGGGGGTCTCGTGTAATTATTGAAGGTTCGATTGTCTTCCGAAGCGAGGTCATCGCCCGTCTGCTGGAGCAATGCGAAAAGGTTGCCGTGTTTGCCCTGACAATCGGTAGCCACTTGGAGGAAATGGCTTCCCAGCTGGCTGAGGACGGTCTCGTCGTCCAAGCGGCGGTGCTGGACGCAATAGGGTCAGATGCCGCGGAGAAGGTGGCCGCTTTCGTGCAGGACAAGATAAGTGAAGTGGCTCGTGCTCAGGGGTTTACTACGAGCCAGCGCTTTAGCCCCGGCTATTGCGACTGGGACGTCAGCCAGCAGAAGATGGTCTTCCAGACTCTGAAGGGCGACCATGCCGGGATTAGCTTGACCGAGGGGTGCCTGATGTTCCCCCAGAAGTCGATAACGGGCATTATTGGTATCGGCCCCAATGGCATAGCGAATTATAACCCCTGCACGACCTGTGACAAACAAGATTGTGCAGGCAGAAGATAGAGTTTAAGGAAATGGTTCGAAAGGGATTAGCCGGGGGCAGCTTCAAGCCCCTCACTGAAGAGTCTATATCCAAAATACACCAGACCGCAATGCGGATAATCGAGGAGGTAGGTTTTGAGGTAAACTCGGAGGCAGCGCTCAAGCTCTTCGAGGGAGCCGGGGCCGGGGTAGACTGGGAAAGGCACCACGTGCTCCTGCCTCAAGAAAAAGCCCTGGAACGGATAAAACTGGCGCCGGCCGAGTTCAAGCTCTGCGGCCAGGATGAGAAGAACGACATCTTCATGGGCGGGACCCGGGTATACGCGGGGACCGGGGGAACTGCCCTCTATATCTATGAGCCGGATACCGATCAGAAGCGACCGGCCACCCTGGAAGACCTCAAGCGCATCGCCAAACTGGTTGACCAACTGGACAACATTCACTTGTTCCTGCTGCCCACCTATCCTAACGAACTGCCCATCGAGCAGATAGACGTAAACCGCTTCTTTGCCGGGCTGGACAATACCACCAAGCACATCATGGGAGGGGTTTACACTCAGGAGGGAGTGGCCCAGGTGATACGTATGGCAGAGATAGTAGCCGGCTCCGCTGAAGAATTGCGGCAGCGCCCTCTCATCTCTATGATAGCCTGCAGTATCAGCCCCATGAAGATGGACGGACAATACGGTGACCTGGTAATTGCCATTGCCAAAAGCGGTATCCCCCTGGTATGCCCTGCCGAGCCATTGTGCGGGGCTACCTCACCGGTTACCCTTGCCGGGAACCTGGTAATCCAGACAGTGGACTCCCTGATGGGCATAATACTGGCCCAGATTGTCAATCCGGGGACACCGGTCGTCTTTGGCTCGGTGGCCACCAATACCGACCCCAGGGACCTCAAGTATCTGGCGGGCTCAGTTGAGATGGGCCTGCTGAACGCGGCTGGCGCCCAGATGGCCCAGTTTTACCAGCTCCCCTTCTACGCCACCGGTGGTATGACCGACTCTAAAGTGCTGGATGCCCAGAGTGGCTATGAGTCTGCCCTCACCAACCTGCTCTGTGCCCTGGCCGGCGCCAATTTCATCCACGATGCGGCTGGACTAATGGAATTTGCCATGACGGTATGTTATGAGAAATACGTTATCGACAATGAGATACTGGGAATGGTGATGAGGGCAGTCGAGGGCATCAGGGTGGACGATGACACCCTGGCCTTTGACCTCATTAAGCAGGTGGGACCGGGGGGTAATTTCATCACCGCCAAGCACACCAGGCGCTTTCTGCGCAGCGAGCACTACCAGCCTTCCCTGAGCAACCGGGACAGCCGCGAGGAGTGGGAGGCTGAGGGGAAAAAGACCACCTGGGAGAAGGCATCGGAAAAGGTGCCACAGATTATCGCCAGCCATAACTACCGCCTGCCCGCCGAGGTAAGACAGCGGGTGCTGGAGGAAATTGCAGGCATCGTGGACTAACCTATGCTCGTAATCGGAGAAAAGATAAACGCAACCAACCGGGCGGTGGCCGAGGCTATCATCAATAGGGACGAGGAATTTTTGGTGAACCTGGCCACCACTCAGGCTGCTGCCGGGGCCGATTTCATCGACATCAACGCCGGTACCGGACATGGCTCCCGGCAGGACGAAGCGGCATCCATGGGGTGGCTGGTGGAGGTAATCCAGGCAGCCACCGACAAGCCACTGGCTATTGACAGCGACTCCCCAGATGTTATCGCGGCCGCGTTACACAAATACCGGGGCGAAAGGCTAATAATCAACTCCGTCAATGCCGAGCCGGAAAGACTGGACGCTATCGGTCCGCTGGCAGCCGAGCGCCAGGCATGGGTAGTGGCCCTGGCCATAGGAACGGGGGGGATACCGGAGAGCGTCGAAAAGCGGCTGGCTGCCTGTGAGCTGATAATGACATATCTCACCGGACTGGGCATGGAGGCAGAGCAGATATTCTTTGACCCCTTGGTACTCCCAATTGCGGTAGACCCCAGCCAGGGATTGGTTACGCTACGCACCATAGAGCAGATCAAATCCCGCTACCCGGCCGCCAGGACGGTGATGGGGCTGAGCAACGTTTCCTACGGCCTACCCGGGAGAAAGCTGGTCAACCGGGGCTTCCTGTCGATGGCAGCCCACGCCGGTCTGGATGCGGTAATCATTGACCCCCTTGATGCCAAGATAATGAGCCTGATCAAGGTGGCCGATATGCTTACAGGGAAGGACCCTTCGTGCCGGAGATACCTCAGGGCCCACCGGCAGGGCAAGATAGTAGACTAATGCACATTGAAGCAGGGCAATCAGCTATGGGTTTGGGCCGAAAGAAGGAGCCGCAAAAATCTCGATATGAAGGAAGGCATAAGCTGTGGGGCGTATAAGACCGCCTGAATTTCATCCCGTCCTACTAGTCATAGATATGCAGAATGGCTTCTGTACACACGGAGGCTCTTATGAAAAGTGCGGAGCCACTATTGGAGTCGATATAAATAGATACAGGAAGATTATACCTAATGTGAAGAGGTTGATAGATGTCTGTCATGAACTGCGCATACCTGTCTTTTATACACAACAGGTTAGAGAGGCATCAGGGATAGACCTTCTCACCAGGATGCACCGCATCATACCAAGAAGAAGGCTAGAATTCCACAGGATTCCCGCATGTGTGAGAGGAACATGGGACGCAGAGATAATCGATGAGTTGCTACCAACAAAAGACGACCACATTGTGGTAAAAAGAAGGGACTCCGCCTTTCAAGATACTGAGTTCGAGCTATGGCTGAGGAGTATAGGTGCTGATATCATCATATACACCGGCGTAGACACTTGCATCTGCGTAGAAAATTCTGTTCGGGAAGGATTTAACCAGGGTTTTGATGCTATCTTAGTAGAAGATGCAGTAGCATCTTCCTGGCCGGAGTTGCATAAGGCTACACTGGCGAAGGTGAGGGGTTCCTTCGGCTTGGTTATGACTACGGAGCAACTTATAGATATGCTGCACACTACCAGGCGTGGAGCATCAGCCTTCAGACTTTCTATGGAGTATCTATGATAACCATGGATACTACCTGTTAACGATGCTGAAAGATTACTAGAGTCGGAGCGTAATAATGACCGAGGACTTAATCAGTCTAATCCGAGAGAATGTTGTCCAGGGGAGAGTAACCCGGGACGACGAGGGTCTGGACGAAGGGATGGTGGGTCAGCCCGGAGTGAGCGAGCTTATCGAGAAGGCCCTTACCTCGGCCGTTGGCCTGCAGGAGATAATTGGGCAGGGACTCACCAGGGGCATGGCGATAGTGGGACAGAAGTTCGAGGCCGAGGAGTACTTCATTCCCGATATGCTGGCCTCAGCGGAAGCAGTGGGGGCCGCTATGGAGATACTGGGGCCGCACCTCGCCCGGAGCGGCATTAAGGCCAGGGGCAAGATAATTATGGCCACGGTCAAAGGAGACCTCCACGACATCGGTAAGAACATAGTATCCATATTGCTCCGGGGAGCGGGCTACACGGTTAAGGACCTGGGAAATGATATCGAAACCCAGGCCATCGTAGATGCGGTGCGAGACGAGAAGCCCGAGTTCCTGGGGCTATCAGCGCTGCTTACCAGCACCATGGCCAACATGAAGGACGTAATCGAGGCCCTCATCGAGAGCGGACTCAGGGACCAGGTGAAGGTCATCATCGGCGGGGCACCGGTGTCGGAGGAATTTGCCGGAAGCATCGGGGCTGATGGCTATGGCGCCGACGGCTTTCAGGCGGTAGCGGTAGTGGAATCTCTAGGCTCCGGTTAAGATAGAGTAGTGGAATCTCTAGGCTCCGGTTAAGATAGATAGGAGAGCTCGTGCCTGAGCTGGATACTACAATTGGCTTACACAGCAACGAATATCAGCAGTTATTTCCTACTTTTCATCGAGATAGGCGGTTTTCAAGGAGGAATTAAGTGCCCAGAGAAGGAATTTTAATCCATAACCCCTATGAGAGAATGAATGGCGAACAGGTCCAGCAAATTCACCAGGCCTCTATACAGATATTGCACGACCCCGGCCTGATATGCTTTAATCGCGAGGCCGCCGACATATTCCACAGCAGTGGTGCCGAGGTTGCCCCAGTTTCCCCCAGCGACCATCCCTGCTGGCTGATGAAAATACCAGAGAAACTGGTTCTCGATGCCCTGGATAGTGCGCCGAAAACGGTCAAATTAGGTGCCCGGAACGAGGATAACAGCCTGATAATGAAGGGGGAGGAACCCAGGGTATACTTTATATCCGGCTCCGAGACCAACATCTGGCTCGATGTCGATTTTCAAGCCTATGTTAAGAAATCCGACCCCGGTACGGAGATATTGGTGCCCGAATTTCACCCGCGACGCGGTACCGTCGCCGACCTTTGCCAGTCAGCACATGTCTGTGAGCACCTGGAGACGCTGGACGGCTACATCCGTACCGTAAACATCCAGGACAAAGACATCACCGCAGATAACAAGGACGTCAACAAGTACTTCGCCTCCCTGAATAACACCACCAAGCACGTTATGTCAGGACTGACCAGCCTGAAACAGCTGGACAACGTGGTAAAAATGGCAGAGATAATAGCGGGAGGGAAAGAAAAGCTCAAGGAAAACCCCATCATCTCCTTTATCACCTGTTTGGTAAAAAGTCCCCTGCAGTTTGTTGAGGACACCAGTCAGACATTAATTGAAATCTGCCGGCGGGGACTACCCATCGTAGTCTCCTCATCACCCCAGGCGGGAAGCACGGCCCCGATGAAGGAAGACGGCATCATGGCGCAAATAAACGCTGAGGTTCTGGCCGGCATAACCCTGGGGCAACTGGTAAATAAGGGAACGCCAATGCTTTACGGAAGTGTGCCGGTAAGAGCCCGCCTGGATACCCTCAATGATTCTTATGGTGCCCCTGAGTCCAGCCAATACAATATTGACTGCGTTCAAATGGCCCGGTTCTACAAGCTGCCCTGCTATGCTACCTCGGGTGTCTGCGATGCTAAACAACCAGGAATACAGTCCTCTATCGAAAGACTGTTCTCAGACATATTGGTCACTTTGAGCGGACCACAGTACCTGCACTGCGCCTACGGTCTCCTCGACTGTAATTCTATTTTCTGTTTGCTCCAGGCTGTTTTGGATGATGCCCACTTCCAGATGCTCAAGTTCTTTCTGAAACCGCCGCAGATTAACCAGGCGGAGATTGACGAATCCCTGAAGCAAATAAGAGAAGTAGTGACGACGCCACAAAAGCTATACATTAAGTATATTCGCCCGATGATGCGTAGTGGGCAACTCTCAATGCCCTATCCTTTTGAAGGGGATGGCGAGAAGGATAACGTGTTCGCCTTAGCCTACGAGAGAATGCAGGAGCTCCTGGCGAAACCAGTAGAACATATCGACCCGGCTACCACCAGTCGGCTGTTCCAGGAGATTCCTGGCCTGTTGCCCAGACTAAACGTGTACCAAGAAGGGGGACGCAATGAGTGAAGACACAATTGCCTTGCTCAAGGAAAATGTTGTTCAGGGAAGAAAGACCAAGGACGATGAGGGAGTAGATGATAGCCTGTCCGGGACGCCCGGGGTACTGGAGCTAACGCAATCGGCACTGGAGCAGAAGCTGCCCCCGGAGGTAATAATCGCGCAGGGTCTGACCGCCGGAATGCAGGTCGTGGGAGAGAAATTCTCCACCAAGGAATACTTTATCCCGGACATGCTGGCCTCGGCCGAAGCGGTAGGCGCCGCAATGGATATTCTGAAACCTTACCTTGAAGCGTCAGACATCGAGACCAAGGGGAAATTTGTCATCGCTACGGTAAAGGGGGATATCCACGATATCGGGAAGAACATCGTTGCTATCCTGCTCAAGGGGGCTGGATACGAGGTGAACGACCTGGGTATAGACGTGCCCACGGAAAAACTCGTTGAGCTGGTCAGGAAAGACAACCCCGATTTTCTGGGGCTTTCCGCTTTACTCACTACTACTATGGTAGAAATGGGGGTTGTGATTGAAGCGCTGAAAGAAGAAGGCCTTAGAGACAAGGTCAAAGTTCTCATCGGGGGAGCC
>SDBU01003588.1_pt1 | contig 19630 bp, 12 predicted proteins | sample 2277071 | NCBI WGS metagenome assembly SDBU01 (sample SAMN10397929, study PRJNA504765) | marine sediment metagenome | isolation source: marine sediment core GS08_GC12, 126 cmbsf | place: Arctic Ocean: Gakkel Ridge, Loki's castle | collected 2008 | reverse complement strand
ACCGACTGCAAAGGCCGCCCAAGTTTATCAGCTATGCTTTGCGTGTTCTCAGTCGGGTAAAGTTTCTTGAGCAGTTTGACATCATTGGCTGACCACCGAGGACATTCCCTTGTTTTAATCCCCATGTTGTATGCTTTTTGTCTTACCGTTGCCAGAGACCTTCCAGTTTGCTCAGCTATTTCCCTTGCTCTGCCGCGTGGGAAAAGCCTCTTTAGCAGCTTAACTTCATCTTCTGACCATGCTACCCAACTGTTTTTCCTGCTCTTCGCCATTCTTTCTTAATTCCTCACAGCCAACCGTCTCTCGATACATTGCTTGGGCTTTCACCAGACCATTCTAACAATCACCTGTCTTAATTCAACTGATAGTTTCAGCCAAACAGCTACTATTGAGGAGTGTGATTATCGCCTGTAAATGCGGGTAAGAAAATATTTCAAAAAATCATTGATATGATTATACCCTTCGCGATAGCTTCTCGCTCAAACACTTAGGGCCGCTGAGGTGTGCCGTCTGACCTGTAGTTGTAAGTAGGCCCTTGCAGAAAAAAAGTGTCCTCATCCCAGCAACCCCTCCACAAACACAGCCGGAGCGAACCGTAATAGCCGCTGAGTTATATTTTGTCGGAAACTAATAATTGAGGACACTAAGTCCATAGAATTATGCTTATCAGGACTATCAAGTTGACCACGATAACCATGATTAAGAGCTTGGGCATTAAGCGTTTCTCGTTATGGGCAACCCAATCGTCTAATGTAATTAGTGGTCCATTATCGGTGAACGAAGCGTCTTGCGTTGTCTTGACCTTGTTGGTGAAATCGTCTATTGCAATTAATGGCTTTTTTTTGTTGGCCATTGTATCTTGCATTGTCTTGACCTCTTCTAAAGTGTCGAAGTTCTGTCAAGGTATAATCAGTTAGGCACAGACTATCTGTTTTTGGAGAAAAACTTCAAATAAAAGTTCTATACCGCCCCCTTTTTTGCAGAAACAGTGAATACGGCCCAAAACGTGCGTTTTAAGCAAACAGAATATTTCTTCCGGCCATCAGCGAAATATCAACTTTGTTGTTAATAAACCTGCTCAGGATTTTCTGTAGGACGATAGAGTGTCGGTTTAAAGATATCCGCTGGATTACCGTTCCCTGCTTTCGCAGGAGTGGGGGCTATATAATAACGATGGAAAGATAATTTGAATTGCATAGCTAAAGTGCCTAAAATGAGCTAAAGTGAGCTAAAGTGCCTAAAGTGAGCTAAAGTTATAAAAAAAGAATGTCCAATATCGAATGACCAATGGCAAAATTCGAAAATCGAAATTCCTTGTTTGATATTCATTATTCATTTTCATTCACCGTGAATCCCGCCCATCCGATGGGCTGGATGAAAATCGCCTGGGCGGTGACAATCCTCATTCTCCTCTGGGCTTCAAGCCTTTACCCGCATTCCGGGCCCTTCGATGGAAGAAATTTCAAGGGAAGAATTGCTTTTAGCTCTGACGGGAATTATAACGATGAGGATGATTGGGGTGCTTTTCCTGTTGCAATCGCCATGCTTGACTCATTCGGGATAACAGAGAAGTTAGTCCACGTTGATTATTGCAATATACTTGCTAAGAATCCCGATGAATCGGGACGATTTTACAGAGAAATGGTTGAAAGTGTCTTAGGCTCTGCTGACAGGTACAATATTTCTCGTTCAATTCTATTCGACTGCCAGAAAGATTTGGATGGCGCCATTGACAGTATCAAAAATGCAATCAATGCCTCCTCGGCTGATAATCCACTGTATTACGTATTAGCAGGCCCGATGGAAGTGCCATTTCTCGGCATAGAAAAGTCCGAGCCCGACAAACGAAAGTATGTGTACTGCATTTCCCACAGCGGGTGGAATGACGGTTATACCCGTGGGGATCAGGAACTGCATAAGCACAATAAACGGGATGTCATACCATCGGGGATCAACTGGATCCAATGTAAGGACGGCAATCGGAATCTTGCCCGTCCCGGTGGAGTCGGTAAGAAATCTACACCCGAACAGTGGAGCTTATACCATTGGTTGAGGGATTCGAGCGATTCCAGACTCAAATGGATCTTTACTCGATTGGAAGCAGAAGGAAGGGCTGACATCTCCGATTCGACCATGACGTATTTTCTTTTGACAGGAGACGAGGATGCTGACCTGGCCAAATTGGAAAGTCTGCTCGATGATAAGAAGGTCCCGGCACCGATGGAGCCGAGGAAATACGTGAGGATTGAGGCAGAGAACTTCCGGATTTTGGACAACTTTGCCGTGGAGCATCGTAATGATCGACGCGCATCCCACAGGCTCAGTGTCAGGCTTGTGAGTATCGACACTGGGTACATACGTACGCCCTTCAATCAGCCCTATACAATAGACAACGGTCGTTATGATGTTGATATCCGATATTTTGACGAAGAAGACGGCCGGTGCCGATTAAGCCTGCATGTTAATGGCGTGCAGAAAGGCTCGGCCTGGTACGCTTCTAAAGATAGTGAGGAATGGACAACGCATACAATTTCAGATGTAGCCATCAGAAGCGGTGATGAGATTATGGTGGAAGTACAAGGTGATTCCGGGGAGTATGGCAAGCTGGACTATGTGCAGCTTAACTACAGAAATCCGGGACCCATTGTATCCAGTTCATCGAGCACGACCAAGTAGTCGTCCAGCGAGCTGGCCTCGATTTCAATGACGCCGGGCGAACTCGTATGGATTTCAACCTATTCTACCGATATTCTCAGGTGATTTGTGGTTTAGGGCCTGATGAATCCCGCCTGTCGAAGACGGGACGGGATGAATATTTACCCACTGCGACAACGAAGGTTTCTTGTGGTACTTAGACCGGCAAGATAGTACAATTGGCATCACATTTTAAGTGTATGTAAGTCCTGTAATGACAAGTAGGACGGATTTTTTTCAGGGTGACAGCCACTCGAATAGGGGACAACCCACGGGGACGGAGTCTATGCACTTTATATGGGGAGAGGTCTGTGGGTGGCGGCTGAGTGCTGTATTTACGGTTTTAGGAGAGTAACATGGATTCAGAAATACACTCCGCAGGATGCCTGTCGGCAGAAGCACAAATAATTGGGCGTAGGGAGTTTCTCTTGGGGCTTTCGGCGGCTGCAACCGGTCCGGCGTTTGCTATTGGCAACACGCGCCGGGCATCCCGAGACATCGGGACATCAGCGGAGGCCACCTCGGACGCGCCGCCGCTGCCAACGATACGGCTTGGCGACCACAGCATCACGCGGCTGATCGCCGGCTCGAATCCCATCAGCGGATACTCATATATGGGCCCCATTCTGGACCGGCACATGCAAAAGTATTTCACGCCCGAGCGAATAGTCGAATTTCTTTGGACGTGCGAACGTGAGGGCATCAATACCCACCAGTTCAGTCACCCGGAACAAATGGGTGATGTTTTTCGAGAGTTGAGGGAGCGCGGATCGAAGATGAAGCTCATCTGCCTTCACGCCGGCGGACCGGAGCGCATTTCGATCGAGAAGGTGGTCCAGGACACTCAGCCCATCGCTATCGTCCATCACGGAGGAGTTACCGATAAGCTATTCCGGGAGGGCAAAAGCCGGGAGGTCCACGATTTTGTAAAACGTGTCAAGGACGCCGGTATGCTGGCGGGTGTTTCGGCCCACAATCCTGACTGCATCAAGAAGATCGCCGACGAAGGCTGGCGGGTCGATCTATTTATGACTTGCTTTTACTACCTAACCAGGACTCCGGAGGAGCTGGAAAAAATGCCGCCGGTGGTTACAATTCAGGTCGGCTACTCGTTTTTCGCTTCCGATCCTCTTGAGATGACTAAAGTAGTCCGGCAACTCGACCAGCCTTGTCTGGGCTTCAAGATTCTGGCGGCCGGCCGGATGTGCGGGCGCGACTATAAAGTCGAGGCGGCGTTCAAATTCGCCTTCGAGCATCTCAAGCCGACCGATGGCGTGATTGTCGGCATGTACCCTCGGTATCACGACCAAATCAGCCAGAACGCCGGCTATACGCGACAGTTCGGGGCGCCGCGAGACACTTAGCATCGGATGAAGCTTCTGTCGTAAGCGGCCTTTTCTCAACTACCAACATGTCTCATACTATTGGGAGTGACATATGAATAATCAGACGCGAAGGGAATTTCTGAAAGCAGTAGGTCTCTCAACCGCTTCGATGGCAGCGCTCCCGATTTTATCGGGACTCGCGGGCTGTGATACTCCAGCGCGGGCTGCGTCCGGTGCCAAGAAGCCTAATATTGTTTTTATCTTGGCAGATGACCTCGGCTATGGCGACTTGGGATGTTACGGCCGTCAAGATATTAAGACCCCGGTGATCGACCGAATGGCCGCCGAAGGAGTCCGGTTCACACAGTACTATGCGAACGGTCCGGAATGCAGTCCGACACGGACAGCCTTTTTGACCGGCCGATACCAGCACAGGGTTGGTGGACTCGAGTGTGCGATTGGGACCGGCAATGTTGGTCGATATGACGATGCGATTCGCCTTCGAGAGACACACGACCTGGGGCTGCCTGTCGAAGAGACATCAATAGCGCGAATGCTGAAGGACGCCGGGTACGCAACGGCAATTACCGGCAAGTGGCATCTGGGATACGAACCGAAGTTCGCCCCGCATCTTCACGGCTTCGACCATGCCTTCTACTGTATCGGCGGCGGAATGGACTATTTCCATTACCTCGACACCGTGGCGGGCTATAACCTATTTCTCAACGGCAATCCCATACGGCGTGAAGGTCATTTCACCGATCTCGCTACGGACGAAGCGATCAAATTCATAGAAAGACACGCGGACGGACCCTTCTTCCTGTATGTGCCGTACACCGCCCCGCACTCACCGTTCCAGGGTCCTGACGACTATCGCCCGGATCCATTGCCGTTAGACTCGCCGCTGTGGAAACAGGGCCGAGCGCCGCCTGATGTATATATCGCTATGATCGAGCATATGGACAAGTGCATCGGGCGCATACTGAAAGTGCTCGATGACAAGGGGCTGACGCAGGACACGGTAGTCATCTTCAGCAGTGACAACGGCGGCACCGGCAGTGCCCGGAACGCGCCTCTGTCAAAGATCAAGGGCAGCACCTTCGAAGGTGGTATTCGTGTGCCGGCAGTGGCTCGCCGGCCCGGAGTGATTCCTAAAGGAGTAGTCAGTGATCAAGTGTGCATCACCATGGACTTTTCCGCCTCTATCGTGCGCATCGCTGGAGCTACAGTGCCTCCCGGTCGCGAGTTCGATGGGCTCGATATCCTCAAGCTGGTGGAAACAGGCCGACCGCTCCGGAAAAGGACGCTCTTTTGGAGAGGACGGCGCGGTGATAGGACATGGCGGGCGGTCCGAGATGGAGACTTGAAGTACATTCGACGCACCGATGGTCGCCGGACGGAGGAGTACCTCTTTGATTTAAAGGAAGATGTCGGCGAAACCCGCAGTCTGCTGGAGGAACGGCCAGAGGAAGTCAGGCGGCTCAAAGCAATGCTTACTGACTGGGAGAAGGAGGTGCGGCACCCTCGATGAGCTTCAAACACTTGCCGGAAGAAAAACCATATACCGTTGCGCTTTCGCACATTACTCGACTTCCATGGAGAAACGCGATGAGATATAAATTCTGTGATTTCGTTGTTCCCTTTGCCATTTTGGCGCTGGCGACCGGTCCGCTTCAGGGTGGCGATTGGCCCACGTATCGAGCGGATGCGGCGCGTACCGGCTATTCATCCGAGCCTCTTGGGGACGACCTGGAGCTGCGTTGGATTTACCGGAATCGAACGGCACCGACTCCGGCTTGGCCGGACTCGTCCCGAATTACGTTCGATTTCGCCTATCAGCCGATCATTGTCGGGGACACTGTGGTATTCGGCAGTTCTGCTGAGGACAAGGTTGTTGCCGTTGACGCCGACAGCGGAAAGGTGCGGTGGAAGTTTTTCACCGGCGGTCCCGTGCGTTTTGCCCCGGCGGCGTGGCGCGACCAGGTCTTCGCAGTCAGTGACGACGGCCATCTCTATGCAATCAAGACCGACGACGGGAAGCTCCTTTGGAAGCATCGTGGAGGGCCGAACGAGAGGATGTGTATGGGCAACGAGCGCATGATCTCTCGCTGGCCTGCGCGTGGCGGACCGGTAGTGATGGACGACATAGTTTACTACGCCGCCGGTATTTGGCCGAGCGATGGTGTCTTTCTGCATGCATTAGACGGGCGAACGGGAGAGGTCCTTTGGACAAACGACAGCACCGGCCGGCTGTATATGCCGCAGCCGCACGGCGGTGCCAACGCCCATAGCGGCGTCGCTCCACAAGGGTATCTGTTAGCTACGGACAAACGCTTGTTCGTTCCCACCGGACGAGCCGTACCAGCGGCGTTTCGGCGTTCCGACGGACAGCTCGAGTACTACCTCTTACAGCAAAACGGATCGATCGGAGGCGCTCGAGCACTCGCTGCCGAGCGTTTTGTCATCAACGCCGGCTGTTTCCTGGAAAGAGACACCGGCACTCTGGCCGCTCGCGCAGGACGAGGTGTGTTCTGCGCGCTGCCCGACGGGATTCTGCGATCGACCGGAAAAAAACTGTTAGCGTATCGCTGGGCAGACTTAGAGAGGCCTGACCGTAAAGGAAACGTTGTCCGCTACCGAGGGCTGGAGAAGTACGGCGAAATCGTTTTGGAAGATGAATCCACCGAGCAGCATCGCGTGGAAAAAGTCATCGAGAAGCTGCCTGCTCTCGGTGATCTATACCGAACAGAAGTACGATTCAGGGAAGTCGACGAAAACGTGCCGAAGCAGACCGGTTTGGAGCGCACGCTGTCACAGGCCAGACCTGACGTTGAAATGTTAGGCTACGAGGTCGGACCATTCTTAGCTACTACTTATGAACGACGGTACGAAGTGATAGGCGCTGCCGGAGAAGCGGTGTGCGGCGGGCCGGACATTGTGCGGGTTGTGAACCTTGACGATGGTCGAGTTAGATGGTCATACGCGATTGAAGGTAATGCTCTTGGCCTGGCGGCAGCGAACGGCCTGCTCGTCGTTTCCACGTCGAAAGGCGTCATCTATTGCTTTGGGGCCTCAAGGCCCGGCCATTCGCCTCCAACGCAAAGCATAGGCAAGGAACCATTGCCGCCGAAAGGCGTCCCTTTCGGGACTGCCGCCCGCTCCAGTGTCATCGACTTTGCTAAAGCAGCCGAGGAGATTCTTCGCAAGAGCGATATCACAGCAGGGATTTGTATCGACCTGGGATGCGACACAGGCGAGCTGGCGTTAGAGCTGGTTCGGCAATCGCAGCTTTACGTAATCGGGATCGACTCTAATCCCGCTAACGTACATAGAGCACGTCGTATGTTGGACGATGCCGGTGTTTACGGAAACCGCGTATCGATCCACTGCGGGGATCCACAGAAAACGCCGTATCCGCGCAACTTTGCCAACTTGATTCTTTCCTCACGGGGCCTTGCCGGGGAGTCCGGCATCTTAGACAAGGCGGAAATCGAGCGTTTGCAGCGACCATACGGGGGTGCCGTTTGCGTTGGAGCGGTGGGACAACTGCAGGTTCGGCGTCGTGGTCCGCTGAAGGGAGCAGGTCAATGGACACACCAGAACTGCGATGCAGCCAACACCCTTTGCTCTGCCGACAACATCGTCCGCGGGCCGCTTGAGATGGCTTGGTATCGGGACAGTGTAATCGAGATTGCCGACCGCCATGCACAGGGGCCCGCGCCGTTGTCCAATGGCGGATATCTTGTGGTGGAAGGCGTACATGGGATTTGTGCTGTGGATGCGTACAATGGTCGCACACTGTGGACATACCCGATTCCGGGAATCCTTGCCGACTGGGACGGCGTGCATCATGACATCGGCGTCGGCGAAACCGGCAGCAACTTTTGCCTGAGCGACGACGCGGTGTTCGTGCGCACCGACGAGCGATGTCTGAAAATTGAATTGGCCACAGGCAGGAAAATCCACGAGTTTAAGACGCCGGTCGATCCATCAGTCAGGGACCGCAATTGGGGCTACATTGCCTACGCTGACGGCTTGCTATTCGGCTCGGTGTTGGACAACGAGCATACTGTTAGCCCCCGGTACGAGGGCATACGGCTGCGCAACGAATCCGTTTTGCTCTTTGCTATGGACGCCAACACCGGCCAGTTGAAGTGGAAGTACAAACCAAGACACTCAGTTCGCAACAACACGATTGCAATTGCGGGCGGCCGGGTCTATCTGATTGACCGGCCCATAGCTCCGGCCGACCGTATCACTGACCCGAAGCCGGACGGGAAGCACCGTCCTGCTCTGGAACCTAACGAGCATCCAGGCGGCACGCTGATCGCTTTGGACGCCCATACGGGTTCGATCCTTTGGAGAAACGACCACGATGTTTTCGGGACCCAGGTTGCCGTTAGCGGCAAGCATGACGTGCTGTTGATGTACTATCAGGCCCTTAAGCACAGCTTCTTCAAGCTGCCATCGGAAATCGGCGGGCGAATGGCGGCTTTCGATGCGAAAACCGGGACGCGCCTGTGGGACAGCAGAGTTGACAATAAAACAAGGCCGCTGATAAACGACGATGTGATTTACACGGATGGTGGTGCGTGGACGCTGAAAACAGGCGAGCCGGTCCCGTGGAACTTCAAGCGTTCCTATGGGTGCGGGCAGATTGCCGGCAGTACGCACCTACTGGTCTTCCGTTCGGCAACACTCGGCTATCTTGACCTGAGGCGTGATGCAGGCACCGAGAACTTCGGCGGCATAAGGCCGGGCTGTTGGTTCAATGCCATTGTTGCCGGAGGAATGGTCCTCGTGCCTGACGGGTCGTCCAAGTGCGCTTGCAGCTATCAAATGCGGTCGTGGCTTGCTTTACAGCGACAACAGTAGCGGTCCGGTGTCAGAACCGGGGCTGCCACCTCGGCCTTCCCGATATATCGGGACTCGGCCTCATAACGACCCGGTTATCCGGATAGGCTCTAAGAATGCGATGTCGCTAAAGGGGATTTGCTCGATGCACGATTTGCGAAGACGTGAATTTCTCGCCGGTACTCTTGCCGGCACTGCCTCGCTGCTGTTTGGCCCGGCGGTCGATGCCGGGGACACTACCAAACGTAAGAAATGGCCTATTGGTCACCATTTTTGGAACTGGGACCGGGCCTGGAACAAGGGTGCGTTTCTCGATGAGCGACTGGAGCTGACAAAGCAAACCGGTTACGATGGCTTCGAAGCCAAGCCCCAGGAAATCGGCCAGCCAGCCGAAGCAGTCAAGGAGAAATGCGCCAAGCTTGGTATCAAGTGTGCCGCGATCGGCGGCGCTCTCAAAGAGGCAATCGACTACGCCTTCGCAGCCGGAGCAAAGATCGTTCGCTCCGGGGTCCCCAAAGAGCAAACCAAACGATGGGTTGACTATGCGGGCGAGCGGGGCATAATCATCGTGATTCACCCGCATATTGGCCGATCCGAGCAGCCGGGGGCTGTGGAAACGCGCGAGGACCTGCTACGCTATCTCGATGAGCGGCCCGGTATATTTGCTTGCCCCGACACGGGTCATCTGGCTCTCTGTGGTTCGGATCCGGTCCGCACAATTCGTGATCTTGGCCAGCGGTGCCGTTATATACACCTGAAAGACATTCACCCCAAGATGGTTGGCAAGAGAACGCGCAAGGGCGATAAGTTCTGTGAGCTGGGCACGGGTGCTTTGGACCTTAAGGGCGTGCTAAAAGCGCTGAAAAACATCAACTATGACGGCTGGATCATGGTCGAACGGGACAACCGAGTGCCGGATTACGTGCAAAGCGCAAAGAACATGCGAGCAGTGCTGAAGCGCATGGACTACTGACTGCATGCACAAGCCCGGATTGGAGATTTCAGACAGAGAAGCCTGGATAAAGTAACTCATGCATTTGCTGGAGCGAACAATGAAAGTCAGCCGTTACATCTTCTATGTGACCATCGTGGTCCTCGCGAGGCAAGTATTTTTTGGAGTCCGCCAAGTCGCAGCCGACCCGCTAAACGCCAAGTCTAAGACGCCGGCAGTCTTCTCGGTCCATCCTAATAATCACCGTGTCTTCATGTACCAAGGTAAGCCCATGAAGATACTGACGTCAGCCGAGCATTACGGAGCCGTGGTCAACGGTGACTTCGATTACGATGCGTATCTGAAGGAGATGCAACGAACGGGCCAGAACATGACTCGCGTCTTCGCGTTCTACCGCGAAACAGCCAACGGCAGTCCCGGCGATATTCGCAGCATGGTCGAAGCGAACACCCTGGCGCCAAAAACGTCCGGAGCCATCCTGCCGTTTCAGCGTGTATCCGGGCACGGACAGGCCCTGGACGGACTCGGCAAGTTTGATCTCGATAGGTGGAACCCGGCTTACTTTATTCGCTTCAAGGATTTCTTGCGAAAGTGCGCCCGGCGCGGGGTCGTTTGCGAAGTTACGTTTTTCAGCAAGCCCTACAATTCCTTCCGTTACGCACTGTTCCCAAGTCATAAGGACAATAATATCAACGGTGTGGGTGCAAACATCAAACGGCCGAATCTCTTCATCACATTGGATGATCCGGCGGTTGTGGAGTTTCAGGAGCGGTTTGTTCGCAAGCTGGCGAAGGAGCTGAACAAGTTCGACAATATCTACTACGAGATCTGCAATGAAGCGAACCTTAGCGGCGGCAAGCTCGATTCTCTGGAAAACGAAGAACGCAAAGTAATTGCCTGGCAGCGGCACTTGGCTGGTGTACTCCGGGAGGCTGAGAAAAATCTGCCCAAGAAACATCTGATCGCCGTCAATGCCCATTTCCGGTTTGAAGCTACAGGCAAAGATGCAAGACCGCGCATGCGCAACGACGACGAGATCTACTTCAAAGACCCCAACATCGATATCATCAATTACCACTACATCTCGTCGAAGACCCAGGCCAGCGGCTGGTGGTTTCACTACACCGGACCACCCAAAGGTCGAGCCGGACAGATATGGCACTTCCTGCGGCAGCGTGACAAGTTTCACAAGCCGATTGTTTACGACGAAACGTTTTCGGGCATCGTGCGCGGCAGCGCGGAGCGTTATGCGGTCAACCGGGCCGAGGCATGGGAAATGCTTCTCTCCGGAGGTGCCGGCTACAACAATCTGGACTGGTCCTTTACGCCCCAAGATGAAACCGGCTCAGGCCAAGCCCCGATTGGCGACGGGCGGCGACTGGACGGCCGCGTGCTGCGCGAGTGGTTCAGCATCTTAAGACAACTCCTGGCCGAGCACGACCTGTCAAGCTTGTCGCCGGCCACTGGTATTCTTCCGGAGGAGATTCCCGGATACGGCTTTGCGGCCAGCACCGACAGTAACGGACGTTATCTTTTGTACTTCGTTGATGAGCGGGTGTATGATTTGGAACCGTGCGGAGCCAAGCCGCTCGAGATCAGTCTGTCCTTACCGCCGGGGCAGTACTCCGCGGAAACACTGAACCCCAGGGACGCAAAGCGATCGACTCTCCCCCGGGTGAGCAGTAATGGAAAAGCGGTCCTCGTTTCACTGCAGCTCCATGAGGATATTGTGCTTCTTTTGTACCGAACAAAATAGTGTCCCAGTCCGCTCATAGCGAATAAGTTACATCGTTTCGTGGGAATTCACTTGGCCTTGAAGGATAACCGCCGCGCACGCCCGGCGCAAGTACTCCTCATACTCCCAAGAGCCGCTGCTGCCAGTCTGTCGCGTGACCACGAGATCCAGGCTGGGTACGAAGGCAATGAGCTGGCCGCCGGAGCCGGGTTTGTAACGTGCGTCCTCGGGCATGCCGCGGCCGCTCGCGTCTCCCAAACGACTGGGCAATTGCCAACCGTGGGAGAATGTCTCGGCATTGATCTTGAAGCGCATTTCCAGGCCTTTTACCTTGTGCGTGGGCGCTGCGGTCTGTTCGACAAACCATTTCGGAATTACCTGTTTGTCTTTCCAGCGGCCGCTGTGAAGCATGCAATACGCAATTCGCGCCAGATCGCGCGCCGGCATACCCATCGCATGGGAGGGATGCCGCCCATATTCCTTACCGCCATCGAAGTATTGGAACCACCAATGCTCGATGCCTAAGGGTTTGAATAACGCCCGGATGGCGAACCGGTCATAGGGCGTGCCTGTGACATTCTCGCAGAGGAGCGAAGCATGATGTAAGGCGTGGGTGGAATAGCCGGACGCCGTGCCGGGGTCGAATGCGAGCCTCGCCGTTTTCGGGTCCCCGCTATGCCCAAGGATGTATTCCCACGTTCCACGGTTGCTTGCCCCGGTCGCCTCGGGGCAGATACCGGAGGTATGATTGAACAATTGTTTGACCGTAATCTTCTCCTTGCGTGGGTCGCTCAGGGGATAGGCCCAGGGGATGAACTGAAACGCCGGGTCGTCAAAAGTCATCTTCTTTGGCGTCAGACCCTGTTGGCTCTGCTGTGAGGCGATGGCCAGGACGGTAGCGCAGATTGCTTTTGAAACGGAAGCCACCCGGCGCGAGTCGGTCTTGGCGCTGTTGCCCCGCTCCACTTCGAGCACAATGTAACCGTTACGGACAACCACTGCCGCAAAGTTGCGTTTGTCGGATGCCAGGAGCCAGTCCTTCAGCTCGGACAGTCTACCGGGATCTATGCCGGCAATTCGTCTGATTTCGTCGGGCTTATCGAGTCTTCTCCAGCCTCCTCTGGATTCCGGCGGCGGAAAATAGCTCTTTTCTTTTGAGTCTTTCTCTGTTGACAACTCCTTGATCCTGGCATAGACCGGGGGGTCATCCTCGCTCCCTTTGAAATGAAAGGGAAAATGCTGGTTGATCTTCTCGTGCATAAATCCCCATGAGGCGCCGTGTTTGACACTCAGTCGAGCAGCTTGGGCTGCCCGGTCACCGTACTTCTGGTCCTCATTGCAGACAATCGGCTTGCCGTATTTCTTCAGGGCTTGAATTCGCCTGGGGATGTCATCCAGTTTGGTGCCGTTGAAGTGAATCAGCAGAAAATCACTCGTCCGGCACACACTGTCCGGCAGCCTGCCGTTGCCCAGGCCGCTTGTGGAGACCAGCAGCTCGGGCGAAATTCTCTTTGCCAACCGTATAAGCTCGGCCTGGCCCGCGGGCTTCTTCAGGACCGGGTGGTCGAAACCTTGATGATTGAATTCGTTGGCGATTTCCAAAACGACATTGGTGAATCCTGACTCCCCAAGCCAACGGACAGTGTTCATTACACCTGTCCTCACCGCCTCCTCGTCCCTCAGTATCTGGTCTTGACGCTGATAGTAACATCCAAGAATAACAACAGCACCGTTGCGGCCGCACGCCTCGATGACCCGCCCTACCCGCTGCATGTAGTCCTTGCGAAGTGAACCGTCGGGTCTGAATGCGGAATTGTCGGCCCCCTCATAGCCGGGAAAACCGCCCTGCAGGTTGATAGTGAATGCGCGAATCCCATGCGCTACATACTCCGGAATCCGTGCAATGAACTCGCTGGTATTCTCTTCGGCATCAAAGGAGGGCCGGTTTTTGTCCTCAAAGACAGCGTTGACCATCCGCACGTTCATCAACAGCCCTTCAGCCGGCGTCCCAGGATAGGTTACCCCCCCATTGAGACGCCATTGGCCATCGGCAATGGAAATCCGTGTTTTTTCGGCACCTGCCGATGCCGTTGCCAGCAGCAGAACACCGACAGCAAAAGATGCGACTATGTATCGTATGATAGTTTTCATAAAGAGTACTCCTTGTCATCTACCAATCTCGGGGTGACGAATCAACTCTATCGTATCGCTGTCCGCAGGATACCTTTCGGCAGTAGCAACAGCAAACTCAATCCCGATTTTATCGGGGAGAATTACACCCGATAAATCGGGTCTCGATAAAACGGCTGGTTGTAACATAATACCACGCAACTCATAAACAGTATCTATAAAAATGAATAATGAATATCGAACAAGGAATTTCGAAGTTTGCTGTTGGTCATTCGATATTGGACATTCTTTTTTTATCCAGCCAATATCCGCATCCCTAAAGGCAAGAGCGGTTTTGATTCCTGCCCCTGTAATATGTCCCAAAAAAAATGTCCGTTCTGCTCTTGAAAGGATGTCTCTTTTGCTGTATTCTGAAAATCGGAAACGTCTCAATTGCAGAGGATGGGTATGGTGGGACTTTTGCCCCTGGTAAGGAGAACTAATTATGAAACGAGTAGTGTGTTTACTGGTGTTTGTCTCGATTGCGTGTGCGGGTTGTGAACATAAGACACCTAACCAACTCACTGTGGAGCGTGTTCGCCGCGGCTGGATGGGCGAATGGGAGACTAACTCAGAGTTAAGAGAAAATATTGCGAAACTAGAGTCTCAGAGGGTAGTGTCAAGAGAAAATTTTGCGGAGTTGGAGAGTGAGCTATCCGAATACAAAAGTGTGCACGAGCAAAACGAGACTTTGCTGGTCAAGATAGATGAGCTTGAGACTACAATAGAATCCCAGGGGGTAGTTGAGAGGATAGATAAGGCTTTGCTGGTCAGGATAGCTAAGCTTGAGGCTGTAACAGAGTCTCAGAGTGCAGTGATAAAAAGCTCGAAAAACATACACCGTTTGCACGAGGTTGCGCTAGGGTACCAGAGAGTTGCGCTAGATAGCTTGTTAAACCTATGCCGTCTGTACGAGGCAAAAATAGAGTCCCAGAGGGCGGAGATGGAGTTATTCTTATGAGCACACCGAAAACCTTAACCGCCGATGAATGTCACTGCCGGATTTTTAATCAAATACCTGTTTAAGTCGAGCTTATCTTCCTCATAGTCAGCAGCCGGTGATGGACATCCCATGCCAAGGTCATTTTCTCCCTTGACAAAATACCTGCCGTCCCGATAAAATCGGGATTGAACAGTATAAAATGCAGCGCTGATGAGCCGTCCCGATATATCGGGATTAGACCTTTCAAGAGGAGAAATTAATGACAAAGATTGATTTCAAAAAGGAACTTAATCCCCGCCAGCAACAAGCGGGGGCATCTGCGAAGAAAGTGGAGATTGTGGACGTTCGGCAAATGGAACGTCGAGATTTTTTGAAAGCGGTCGGTGCGGGCGTATGCCTTGCCGTGGTGAGATGCGTCCCGGCCTCGGGCGCTGCTTTTTCCAGAAAACCCAATATTGTCCTCTGCATGGCCGATGACCAGGGCTGGGGCGATATGGCCTACAACGGTCATCCGGTTCTCAAGACTCCAAACTTTGATGCCATGGCTGCTTCTGCATTGCGTTTCGACCGCTTTTACGCCGCCGCGCCGGTCTGTTCACCTACGCGTGGCAGTGTCATGACCGGTCGTCATCCAAACCGTTTCGGATGCTTCAAGTGGGGCCACACGCTTCGCCCTCAGGAAATCACTATCGCCGAAGCCCTCAAGACGGCAGGATACGTTACCGGGCACTTCGGAAAATGGCATCTTGGCTCAGTCCGAAAGGGGAGCCCTGTAAATCCCGGCGCGAGCGGTTTCGATGAATGGTTCTCGGCACCGAACTTCTTCGACAATGACCCCATTCTCAGCCGGGAAGGTATCGCCGTTCAGACCAAAGGCGAAAGCTCCATGGTTACCGTGGACGCTGCTTTGGAATTTATCGAAAAGCATTCCCGTGGCCGGCAACCATTCCTGGCGGTAGTCTGGTTCGGTTCTCCACACGGGCCGCACCGGGCAATCGAAGAAGACCGCGCAGTTTATGCCGAGAAGGAGAAGAAACTGCAGCATTTTTACGGCGAGATAACCGGTATGGATCGTGCCTTCGGCAAGCTTCGCAACGAACTGCGGACCCTCGGCATTGACAAGAACACGATTCTATGGTACTGCAGTGATAACGGGGGCCTTCCTAAAGTCGGTACGACGGGTGGGCGCGGAAACAAGGGCAATATCTATGAAGGCGGCCTCCGTGTCCCTGCGATTCTTGAGTGGCCCGTGCGCATTTCGAGTCCCCGTGCAACCGAGGTGCCCTGCAACACATCGGACATCTATCCCACGCTTCTTGAAATCACAGGTGTGCGGATGAAGAACCAACCGCCGTTGGATGGAACCAGTCTGGTTGCGCTGATCGAGAACAAGATGAAAACTCGACCAAAACCGATGGGTTTCTGGGACCATCCTACCCGTGGAATCAAAACGCCGAGCCAGGAGTGGATGTCTGAGTTGCTTGAAGTTCAGAAGGCAGGTAATGAAAGCAGCGAGACCTTTCGATTGCGCTTAGATGCCGGCAAAATCGCCAGGCAATATCCTGAAGACACCTTTCCCGGCCACGCCGCCTGGCTCGACTGGCCGTGGAAGCTCCATCGGATCCAGGACAAGAAAGGAAAAGTCAAACTGGAGCTATACAATCTTGCAGAAGACCCCGCCGAGCAAAAGGACCTTGTCACTCAAGATACCGATCGAGTGAACTCAATGAAATTCCAGCTCGAAGCCTGGCAAGTATCTGTCGTTCGCAGTCTTAACGGCAAGGATTATCGTTGAAATCTAAAGAGGTATAAGTTATGAACAAATTATACAATTCTACAATTGGTTTATTTCAAGCCAATCCCCTGCCAGTGTTAGCGGCTTTTGCGATGCTGTCATTGTTTAAGCCACAATTGATATTTGCACAGGAAACAGATGTCCTGAAGCAAAAAGTTATTGAGCAGGTAGATTCTATTGAGCCTATGATCGAGGAAGTGGCAATAAAATTATGGGAATATTCGGAAACGGCGCTACAGGAAACACAATCGGTCAACTTACTGATTAACAAACTTAGTGAAGCTGGTTTTAGTATTGAAACTAATGTAGCCGGTATGCCCACAGCTTTTGTAGCAACTTATGGCAGCGGGACACCGGTTATTGGCATTTTAGCCGAATATGATGCGCTTCCGGGTGTTGGTAATCAACCTGTTCCTGAACGAAAGCCCCGTGCTGATGGCGTGACCTCCGGTCATGGATGCGGACATAACGTATTTGCTGCTGCCAGTACAGGGGGCGCAATCGCTTTGAAGATACTTATGGAAGAGAACAATCTCAAAGGCACACTAAAGCTTTTCGGCAGCCCTGCTGAAGAAACAGTGGTCGGAAAGGTTTATATGGCAAAAGCCGGTGTCTTTAATGGGCTCGATGCAGTGATTGATTGGCACCCAAGCACTGAAAATGAAGTGCGTAATCAGACCGGACGAGCGATGAACAGTTTTGAAGTTGAATTCTTTGGCCAGGCAGCTCATGGTTCCGCTGATCCCTGGAATGGTCGCAGTGCCCTCGATGCCGTAGAGCTTATGAACTACGGAGTAAACTTAATGCGTGAGCATATAAAACCCACAGCGCGCATTCATTACGTCATTCCTAACGCCGGGGAAGCACCTAATGTGGTTCCGGAATATGCTAAAGTTTGGTATTTCGTTCGAGATATCAATCGTATAGAAGTCCAGAAATATTATGAAAGGATTCTCAAAATCGCCGAAGCTGCGGCCCTTGCCACAGAAACGACTCATAAAGTTCACCTGATAACGGGCGTACACGAATATCTTTTGAATCGACCGCTTCAAGAAGCTTTGCAAAAGAACCTTGAGCTTGTCGGTGCACCTCAGTTTACGGAAGAAGAACAGGAATTTGCCCGTTCGTTACAACGTTTCGTAAATAAGGAAGAAAAAGGATTCAATGAGAAAATAAAAGCACTTCCCGATAAGCCTGGTGAAGTTAAAGGAGGTTCAACCGATGTAGCTGAAGTGAGCTGGATTGTTCCGACGGCAGGTTTTCGCGTAACCACAGCGGCTGAAGATATTCCCTGGCATAGTTGGGCCACCACCGCTTGCCACGGGATCCGGGCTTCTCGAAAAGGGGCAGTTGTAGCAGCTAAAGTCATTGCAGCAACTGGTATTGATCTTTTCACTAACCGGACTCTATTAAAAGAAGCCAAATCTTTTTTTCTTAAAGCGAAAGATGGTAAGACTTATCAATCGCCAATACCAGTTGAACAGAAACCTCCAATATGAATCATTCGCATCTCGGCGCACCTCGTTTGCAGCCGTTAATCTTTGGAGAAAAGAATGAAAAGACGAGAATTCATCACCACGACAGCGGCCGCCGCAATAGGACTGGCGCTTAAGGGGGTAACATCAGCCACGGATAGTCCAAAGGGGAAAAATAGGCCTAATATCCTTTTCATTATGACCGACCAACAACATGCCGGCATGATGAGCTGCACGTCAAATAAATGGCTTAAAACGCCGGCGATGGACCGACTTGCCGCTTCGGGCATCAGATTCGAAAGAGCCTATGCCTGCAACCCCGTTTGTGTGCCGAACCGGTTCAGCCTGCAGACAGGTCTTATGCCCAGTGTAATAGGAATGGGCCAGAACAGTGACTCTAAACGGGCAGCAGTAACCGATGTTATGATAGAACAGTCACTCGGCCGCCTTTTTCAGAAGGCGGACTATGAAACGGTCTATGGTGGCAAGGTGCACCTGCCGCGGAGGATGAACAATGTGCGGAACCTTGGGTATCGAAATCTAACCGGCGACTCACGCCAGGGATTGGCGGAATCTAGCGCGAAATTCATCAAAGGAGAGCACACCAGGCCGTTCTTGTTGTTCGCCTCATTCATCAATCCACACGATATTTGCTATATGGCGATTAATGATTTCAACCGCACGAAGGGCGAACCTCCGATAGGCAACATAGATTCTAAAACCTGCGAGGCTGTGCTGGATCGAGCGCGAAAGAGTGGGGAAATCAGCGCTTTCGTGAAGAAGAACTGCCCCGGCCTACCCACCAATCATGGCGTGCCCGAAGCTGAGCCGGAATGTATAGCCAAGAAGTACGTGAATCCAAGACCTTTCCAGGCATACACCCGCGAGAAGTGGACGCAGAACCAGTGGCGTCTGCACCGCTGGGCGTATTGCCGGCTGACCGAAATGGTTGATGAGGAAATAGGGACAGTGCTGGATGCACTGCGAGAAGCAGGGTTGGAAGACAGCACCTTGATAGTCTTCACCAGCGACCACGGCGATATGGATTCTGCGCACAAACTGGAGCACAAGCAGGTGCTGTACGAGGAATCCGTGCGTGTTCCGTTCATAATGAGTTACAGGGGAGTGATTCCTCAGGGCATAGTTGATGATACGCATCTGGTTTCCAACGGTCTTGACCTTCTTCCTACCCTTTGCGATTACGCAGGCATAAAAACGCCTGAAGGGCCCCGCGGGGCAAGCTTGCGAGCTTTGGCGCAAGGAAAAGATATTAGAGAATGGCGTGATTTCGTTGTCTCAGAGAGTCAGAGCGGGAGGATGCTGAGGACAGAGGGCTTCAAGTACTGTATTTACGACTCAGGTAAACACCGCGAACAACTCATAGACCTAAAACACGACCCAGGTGAAATGAAGAACCTCGCCGAGGTCGAGGACTACAAAGATGTCCTAAATACGCATCGTCAGCTTTTGCGAGGATGGGTTGAAAGAACCAGTGATAGAATTGCGGCTGAGTACGTTAATGTCAAATCTTAGGACTTATAAATAAATTATCTTCCATTTTTGGCTGGCTGCGGCTGCGGCTGGCGGTGTCAGCAAAACTCGGACTACCAACCAGTAGGCCTGCATTTTGCTTCCTTGCCAGCCTTGTCCTCGCTGGAGCCAAAAACGAAACCTAATTTCTTTACCAG
>SDBU01003587.1_pt1 | contig 19631 bp, 32 predicted proteins | sample 2277071 | NCBI WGS metagenome assembly SDBU01 (sample SAMN10397929, study PRJNA504765) | marine sediment metagenome | isolation source: marine sediment core GS08_GC12, 126 cmbsf | place: Arctic Ocean: Gakkel Ridge, Loki's castle | collected 2008 | reverse complement strand
GTTGCGAAGTATCTATACCAAAAGTACCAGACTAAACTTTCGGCCGATCAGCTTGGGCTTCTCGGCTCCAAGGTGGCAGAACATTGCGAACACAATGTGAGCTATACATTCGACTTCACCAGGTCTTTCGATTGGAAAGCTGGGGATTTTGGCGATGATGACTCGTGCTTCTGGGGCGGACGGAGTGGAGCCAGGGAAATGCTGGCTAACAATAAAGCTCTGGCCGTGCGGTTCTACAAAGAGGGTAATGGATACGCAAGGGCCTGGGTTGCTTCGGTACCCGGCGGGGTGATAGTGTTTAACGGGTACGGGATGGAAACCCTTCAGATTGCCCGCATTCTCGCTCATAATTGGGGAGCTTACTACAAGAAAGTTTCCCTTAAGAACAAAGAAAGTGCTTGTGGTACGCTATGGATAAACAGAGAATCCGGCTTCGTTATTGGATCGCAAGAGAAACTCGAAGACATCGAAGCTATTGACCTGAAATGGGATGACAACTGCTCATGTTGTAGTCATTGCGAATGTGATGTTGAAGAGGATGAGGTGCATTGTGTCGATGATGACATTTATTGCTACGATTGCTATTCTGAACTATTCTTCCATTGTAAAGATTGTGAGGAAGTTCACTCAGTTGACGATCAAAACAGTGTTTACGATCGTTCGGTCTGCGATGATTGCTTGTCCTCTAATTATGTCGTATGCGAAAATTGCGACGAATATGTTAATTCCAATGATTTTCATTGTGATCCGGACGGAAATAATCGTTGTGAGGTTTGCCACAACGAACATGTAAGCTACTGCAAGGACTGCAACAGAGATTGCATGTCGGATGAAATGGCAATAGGTCCGGATGATAAATCACGATGCCAGTCTTGCCATGCAGAGAAGGTAGCTCCCTGTTTCGATTGCGATGAGGAGTGCATGAAAGAGGATTTGGCAACCGGGCCGGACAACGAAGTACGCTGCGAGGGCTGTCATGCCGATAAGGTTAAAGCTTTTCGTGCTTCGCTGCGGGTAGCTTCCTGCAAAGAGAAGGAATCAAGCACATGCTAAACACTCAAAGCCTACGCAAGCGGCTGACGGACCCTATTGAGGCTTTTCAATCGCTGGGAGAAACTATCAACACCCCGCATGGCCCTCTTGTTTTTCAAGACAATGGGGCGAAGGTTTTAGCGGTAGCTCACCTCGATTCAATTGGCACAACGCGGCCGCGATTGAAAAAGGGGATTGTGCGTTGCACTCAACTTGACGACCGGCTCGGGGCTTGGGTTCTTCTGGACATACTACCGAAAATGGGAATACATTGCGATATCCTATTGACGGACTCCGAAGAGAGTGGGCAGTCAACCGCAAAATACTTCACTGATACCGATCGGTACAATTGGATATTCGAGTTCGACCGTGCCGGCACGGACGTGGTTCTGTACGAATACAAGACAGATCAACTCTGTGAATTGTTGGAAGGCTACGGTTTCCAAATAGGCTACGGTTCATTCTCTGATATCTGCTTTCTCGACCCAGAAGTATCTGCAATCAACTTTGGAGTAGGATACCACAGACAACATACAAGACACTGTTATGCAAGGCTACGGGACACTGAGGCAATGGTCAATCGCTTTGCACAATTCTACTCCGACCAGAAAGACGAGCGTTTAGAACATACTCCCAGTTATACTAGAATTTCTGATTGTGACGAACTCTGCAATAAAGACGAACTCTACAATAAACATAAATGGGAGTATCATGCCGGCAACTACGGCTACACGGATATTGACAAATTCAGGGAAGAGTGGAGCGAATACCAGAATAGCCTAGTGTGAGAAAAGACGATACTCTCACCACTCTCACCACTCTTATCCTGTTTCAGTAGACAACCACCCACTCGCCCCTAGCCACAAGAGACAACCATGAAGTCCGGAAAACTCACTGTAGCCTTCTCAACCGAGGGCGCAGGGGAAATCGATCAGAATCCCCTGCTGCTCGTCTGTGGCGTCCTCTGGCCGGATGAGTGTGATGCGTCTAATGTCACTGAGAAGAGCTACAACGACTACCGTGCGTCCATTTTGGCTATACTCCGGGAATTAGGTGGCGTCGGCGGGTCGGGTCTCCGTCGCATCCCCATCCATGAAACCAACTAGCCAACCGTCGTCCAACAAGGCAGGCACTCCCCTGACTTTACCCCCACTCTTGGCAACACTGCTATTTACAAGTACCAATTAGTGGTACGTAGTACCTCATTCTTATGTACCAAGTGTCCCTCTGGTGTCCCATCGAAAATCCGGTACATAAGAATGGGGGGCACGTAAAACAGAATGCCCGAGAAACATAGGTACTCCAGCCACTTTTATTATTCTACATTCTCCAGGTGTCCCGGTGTCCCATAGGGTCTAATATACAACGGGATATTCCCAGAATCACAAAACGCAGAATAATAAATATGAAAAAGAGAAGAGAGGGTGGGACACCAGGACACTTACACATACACACATATATATATATAGATATATACTACTATATAAGCTATTTCCTCCCTTCATACCCCCCATTCTTATGTACCGGATTTTTATGGGACACTTGCGGGACCCCCCCGACACCACACTGGGGGATTCCGTCCCCATTAGTGTTGTTTATTATTCTGCGTCAACTTTATCTTACTCCCCACCTTTGAGATTCACTAACGAGGTACGGCCCACTTTTTTTATTTTCCACTTGCTTCCTCACCATCTTGCAGTATACTTTTGATAGACCACCACTCACCATTAACCCCAAGAGAGACGACCATGGATGAGATTGACTTGTCTGGATTAAGAAAGGCTGATGTACTAACGGCGTTATACAACGCTGCTCAACCCAAAGGCATGGGATTCCTGCATTTTGACCCCAGGCCAATGAACGCAACGGAGGCTCAGACACTTCTCGACAACGGAGAGACGTATTTTGATTACCTAAAAGGGCGTGTTATGAAGGTAGACCTGAAAGGGGATACACTGCACCCCAGATTGTACGATCGCGGCAATGGCCAAGGGGCAGCGGAGGCGGCAATAGCAACCATTCGATAGACCACCACTCACCATTAACCCCAAGAGAGACGACCATGAGAGGCTACACTCTGGAGATCATAAAGAACTATCGATATGAGAGCGACGGGTCCACGTACTGGACTCGCGATACAGCCAAGGAAGAGGCTGAAAGAGTTCTAAAGGAAAATGGTACCGCCGACGGAGTCCGCATTGTGCCCTTTGACACCTACCCCCGCGAAGTAGAGCTAATCCTCCCAGAAACCACCCAATCACCACCCCCGGAGACGTCGCTACGTAAGTGCAACTGCTGCGGATTTTTGAAGGCTTGCGACGTAGTGGGCCAGAACATCGACGGAACCCCAGTATACTTCTGTGGCAAATGCCAACTTCCTAAACCACCCCCGGAGACTTAGTGATGACTGTTGCCGTCAATATGGCCCCGTAGAAGCAGGCTACGCCCCCTAGGCCCAGAAAGGCCAACAAGCACGTCCTCCGTGAGAGAGCCGGTAAACGGCCGCACAAGATCACCACGAAAACACAGAATCCCAGGTAACCCAAGCCATGACACGCATACACTTCATAGCACTAGCTGCCGCGATTGCAGAAATCAAAGATTCCTATGACAGAGGCATAGTGGCTGACAGAATCGGAAAGGTCTGTGCTGAATGCAACGATCGTTTTAATTGGAAAACTTGGTACAGGGCTTGTAACCTGAATCCACCACTACCACGGGAGTAAATCCAATGCACAAGCTTAAGAAATTCGTCCTCTCCGCCGCGGAAATGGCCCGAATAGCCCTGCCGCTTCTGGAGGAGAACGGTGGCTTCACGCTCGACGAGTACGGCACCTCCATGGCCGGCAACCTCTGGGCGGTATTCGTCGAGGGGCACGAGTTCGCCATTTCTGGCCGTACCCTAGTAGAGATTGAGCAATACCTCCTCAGTCACCCCTTGCTCGACAGCGGAGACTTCTTTGGTGGCTGGACCGACGACAACGGAGTATGCTACCTCGATCACGCAATGCTCTTCGCCCATAAGAATACCGCAATATTCGAGGCGATGCGGCAGGAGCAGAAGGCAATCTTTAATCTCGAAACGAAGGAAACCATCCGCATGGCCGACCTGCCTGGCGTTATCCTTGTCAAGGATGGGAATATCGATCCGTGCGAGGATTGTGATTACAGGAACCCTTAACCAAAGAAGCAAAAATGCAACGGCATTGAGGAGATAGAGAAATGACCACAGCAGTACCGTGTGAAGTTGCTACCTCGATCGTTATCGAAGCCGGCCGGAAGACCTTCACGAGAGCCCTTAGGCGCCCAAGTACACTCTCCGAGGTATACGAGTGGGCAGAGGGCAAGTCTCGTCAATATGGACTCCCCAGGAGCCGGCTTGTGGTCTCGTTATCCGGAGGCCTGGCAAGGGTGACATTCTGAAAAAGGCGAAGCGATGAACAAAGAGCAATTCGAGAAAAAAATCAGAGCAGGGGAATTCAGGGGTGCTGATCTCTCTGGGTCTGATCTCTCTGAGGCCAATCTCAAGGGTGCTAATCTCAATGGGGTTGATCTCTCTGAGGCTAATCTCTCTGGGGCTGATCTCCAATATGCTAGTCTCAGAGGGGTTGATCTCTCTGATGCTAATCTCAGGAGTGCTTACTTCTTCGGAGCTGATCTCAAAGGGGCTAATCTCTTCGGGGCTGATCTCTTTAAGACTAATTTCAGAGGGGTTGATCTCTCTGGGGTTGATCTCTCTGGGGTTGATCTCTCTGGAGCTTTCCTCACATGAAAATCCCAACTCAGCCCGGGTGCATGAAGAAAAAGAAGCCATTATTCGGTAACCTACCGAAACTCGGAAAAATGACCCCCGGAGAAGCTAAGAGGCTCACGGCACAAAAGAGGCTAGAGGAGATTGGGTTCGTCAAAGTCACAGCCCGAGTAATCGCGAATGTGCTAAGGGCTATGGCCGTCCACGATACCCCGGCTCAGCGTAGTGCGAAACTGAAACTGTTTTCCGAAATCGCAAATGAGGAGTGAAGCCATGAAGTCCGAAAAGATCCGCAAAAGTCGACAAGCCTATCGCCAGCGGCCGGAGTGCAAGGCCGCTCACCTGAAGCGGGTACTGAAAAGCAAGAGAAGGCGACAAGATGAGACAAGGGGAGGTGTGTGCCACGGCAAGCCATGGAGGGAGCAAGAGATTGATCTCTTATGGGCTACAGGTTACTCCACGAAAGGAATCGCCATGTTACTCGGCAGAACGCACGGTGCTGTTTCCTCTGCCAGAGAACGCTACGCCTCAAAGAGGCCCAGCAACTACAAACACAACGGGAGCCGGCGGGCTGTGTTTACTGGCACGTCGTGTGAGGAGGCGGGGGTATGAAAAAACAAGCCGTAATCTACACGAGGTTCTCGCCTCGACCGAACGCAGCCGAGTGTGATTCGTGTGAGAAACAAGAGGAGAGGTGCGTTGCGTACTGCGATCGCATGAATTACTATTATCCAATGTCGTATAGCGACCGCAATATCTCCGGCGGCATACTCAGTCGCCCGGGGCTCCGGGGTGCTCTAAGTAGCTTAGAGCCCGGCTCTGTACTTGTCGTGGACAGCCCCGACCGTCTCGCCCGGGATATGCTTGTCAGCCTCACGATCCGTCAGCAAGTGGCTGACGCTGGGGCGACAATAGAGTATGCCAACGGTTCCCCGGCCGAGGATACGCCAGAGGGTGTGCTGTTGGCCAATATCCTCGCGGCGTTCGCAGCTTACGAACGCGACCGCATACGCCTCAGAACAAAGCAAGGGCTCGCAAAGAAACGAAAGAATTGCGAGTACACCGGCGGGAAGATTAAAGTAGGGTGGAAGAAAGATCCGAATGACGACGCAAAGCTAATTGTATGTCCGCATGAGAGGTGGGCGATAATCAAGGCATGTGAGTGGAGTGAGGATGGACGGTCTTCATACTATATTGCAGATCACCTTGATAAGCATACGTTATTTCGCGGAGAGAAATGGAGCCCAAGGACAGTGAGGGCAATTATTACACACAGTTGCTATTGGGCTGCCCCGAGTGGTGACCCCAAGCTCGAACCAACTCACCCCTAGCCTCTACGGTTGGACTTCTCGAACACCCTCGCCTCAATCTTCCCATTCTTCAGAATGACGGCCGCAACTACTTCACCGGGCTTTGGCTTTTCAGTCAAGGCTCGGTGGTGTGCGTTGGCGACGAATTTCCAGAGGCCATCCACTTTGTCGATGCGGTAGAGTTTTGTGCCCGGACGGAGCCTGCCTGGCATTCCATTGCGGAAGTGGCCCTTTTGCAATAAGGCACGCCAAGCAGTAGGTAGCCGGGCGACGTGAGGCAGGGCTATGAGCCTCCCACAGCCATTCACACAACAGCGATACTTTGCACTCATATTGCGTCTCTCTCCGCCACACTCTTCACATGTCCAGCGATTCATCCCTCAATTCCTCTCTTGCCTTACGTCTGGCTCTTTGGTTGATGGCACGCTTAACCTTCTTGCCTAGTCCCGTGGTATTGTCAAAGACACAAAGCAAGCGCCGCCATCTCTTGGCTGTCCAGTCGAACTCGTCTCCACTGATGAGTTTTATTCTGTCTCTTCTCATCGCCCAAAATTCCATTCTATGTAGGTGCGGTAGATCTTGGCGTAGGCAATTCCCCACTCTGAACTATGTTCCTCTTGCTGAAAGGATTCACCAAACCACGTCAAGCAGTGGGCGTATTCATGGATTAACGCATCCACTTTGAGGTCGAATGAAACTCCGCCCCTGATTTTGATCGTGAATACTTTCCCGTTGTACTCAGCTTCTCCCTGTAAATTGAAGTTACGCACTGACCGCACAGAAACAGGTGCCTGCAATGGAAAGTTCCTACGTAACCATGCAATTGTTCGAAGCCATTTCTGCGCGGTCGTCATTCTCACGATAGGTCCCGATTACATTGAAGACGATGAAAGAAAGCGTGGAGTTCGCGTTCCGTGTTTAGCATGTGCATTGAATTCCATGGCCGCGGAACGAGAAGTGTTTGTCCACCAGCCTTCTGGAATGCATCTACGTTCTTATCGGAGTCGTCTATCAGCAGGGCTCCCGGCCTCGCCAATAGGTGTTTCTGCCAACCTATAAGATACTGCTTGTGCATCCACTTAGGGAAGTGATCGTGAATCCATTCGAGCTTACCGGCCAAACACTCGGGATCTTCGGTTGGCGTAGTGAGAATGCAAACATTCTCGCGACCCACCAGGGCCTCGCACTCACTCAGTAGCCACTTGAATTCCTTTGATTCAGGAGCGTCTCTCCAGACACTTCTGTCGATGAGACTCCAGAAATATTCTCCAGTAAAATAGAAGGCTTCTTCTGAAGGAAAATTGTGCGTGAGAGCCCTTGGATGCAATAAATTTACGGATCTTAAAATATCGAATCCCCACTCCGGTTTGAAGAGGTGGAAATCGAATGGCTCTACTGGACAGCCGACTTTCTTGAGTGCGAACATGGAAAAAGCGTTACAAACATCGTCCATGTCTAGGTAGATCTGGGTGATTTTCATTCGTTCTCCTTAATTAGTTCATGGAGATATCCGGAAGCGTTGAAAATAATAGCACATAGGGCTTCTTCTTGATCGAACACAAGAAGATCTTTGTCCTCTTCCTCGTCCATTCTATGGATAGTCCATACGTCAACTAAATGACGCCAGAGACTCTTTATGTACGCCTCGGGCGGGATTCCCTTCTGCCAATTATCCGAAGCACGCATTCCTCCGTCGGCTTGCTTGCGATGCTTAGTCATGTATTCGCCATACCTCGCAATCGCACGCGGACTAAGATATCCCTCATAGTCGACTTTGGTATCGTCAGAGTCTCTCGTTGCTCCGCTTTCAAAAGTTCGCATTTGGTTTCCTTTTCTTTAGGTTATGGAGTTTAATCCCTTTACTTAGTAACTTAAATGCCCGTCTAGCCTGTTCGCGTTTTCTTGACTAATTGATAAACTGCAACTCGCTGCTTTCTCCCTGACGAGTCAATCCTGGTCCCGAGACCCTTAACGCATTTTCCTTCGTCCATGAGCCTCCCTAGGTACCTAAGTGCCGTGCCTTTATACACCTCTAATTTGTAGGCTACTTCAGAAGCGGTTTCGCCAGGATCGTTACAGGCTTGTAATCCATCCATCTCTGCCATCCACTCGGCGGCTGTGGTGTCTAGCTCGGTACATTCTCTTTTCTTCATAGCGTTTCTTCTCTTTATAGTACGGGTTTCTCTGCGGTCGGTCGCTTCAGGTTCCACAGTCTGTGCAGGGTGTAAATGTCATTGTCATCAGAGCGAACGAGCGTCCCGCCTACTTGTGGCTGAGTCTGCCGTCCACCTGCAATCTTGTAGACAAATGGAGTCTTGCCTTGCCAGCCGGCCGTCGTGCAAGCTGTCGCGAATCCATGAGCTGTCTGAATCCTGGTCTCTACGTTTCGGTGGCGGTGCGATCGGACAATCACATCTGGGTGCCTCTCGCCCCATCTCGCAGACTCCACAAATGCCTGCTCCAGTTCCTTGTGGACGGCTGTGGTTTCATAAGCCAGCGATCCAGCAGTGCCGATGTGGTGAGATAAATGCACCAGGCCCATTCCAATTTCAATCCAAAGCTCCCACCGTGCGAATCTTCCTGATCCATCGGGGATAGCACCGAGTTCCTCGGCAAGCCGCTCTTCCTCTTGCCCACTCGGACCCACGTGAGCTTCGGTCCCGCGGAGGTGATAAAATCTGCCTTCGCAAAGCTCGACAATTGGTTTTAGCACTTTTCTGGCGATCCGTGCTTGGTCGGTCAAGTTCTGGGAGACTTGAGTAACAGCACGATGGTGAACTCCGTCAAGGGCGTCACCATTAAGGACTACGGAGAATGGCTCCCCTTTAGTTACCGTAGGCACCCACGTCCCCCAGAACTCTCCCCACCTCTTCCATACGTCAGCCTGAAGTGGAGTGTGTGTGTAGGTTGCATCTTCGTCTAACTTAACCTCCGGCGGACAGAGGCCAAGGCGACACCCGCAGTGAAGATCAGAGACTACGATCAGGTTATTGATTGGCTTACGCTTCGGCTTCCTGATTGGCTTACGCTTGGTCATCTTTCGCTCCAGGTTCAGTTTTGTTGTCATTCAGTATTCTCGTGGCATTAGATAATGCACACAACGCCAATTGCTTGTTCCCTTCGCACACAGCAAATATAGACACAGCAATTGTTTCAGATAACGTCCTGGCAGAACGGGCAGTAATTGCTCCCGGGGCAGGGAAGGTTTCAATCGTAACTTTGAAGCTCATTTTCTTCATATCCTAGTTAGGTTCTTTGTCATTTATCTCTGTCATGGCCCCTAGTAATGCCCACACGGCCCGCTGCTTATCTCCCCCGTACCAGTTAAGCATGGCGTTGGCAATCGCTACACCAATGCAATCTGAATTATCACATTGCTTTTTAGCTTGTCTTCTAACTGTAATCTCGTAGCTCATTTCTCATCTCCAAGCTCTTGGTCTACACAAAACACACGGCAAAAGGACTATAAGTCCCCCGCACTCACGACACCTCACTGGTTCCTTTAGTTTCTGAAGTTCCATTCTCATTGCCCTTTTTCTTTTCCTTAATCGCAAGCATTTAAGTCTTCCAATCACCTTAATTGTTGATACGGAAACCTTAGATAAACGGGACACCTCGGGTTTAGAGAACCCAGCACCAAGTAGCCTGCGTATGAGCTTTTCCTTTTTGATTGAGATCACTCTAGCCTCTTGATTGTAAGCTCGACACGTGGGTGCTTGCGGTCAATCTTTTGCCTTGGCTTCTCGCGTTCCATACTATCCCAATCGTCGTCCTTAAGCAAGCCTGAATCTACGATTCCGTCATAAGCTGCCTTGAGAGATCCTATCGCATTATCTTGATCCCTTTTGCGTTTATCTTTGAAGTAAAACGTAGCTTCAACTGAAGCTTTTCCCCATGGTGCAGTTTCAATGCCCTCCTCCTGGACGGCCTCTCTTGCGACTCTGCGGTACTTCTTAATAGCTCCCGCCTTAGCGAACCTGCCACCCATCGAACCTATGGTGTGGTTCGGAGACAACAAGCCGCCAGGGAGCGGGAGCACGATTACCACAGATTCAGGAGTCATGTTCAATTGGCCCCACGGTCACGAGGACTCGCTCCACGTGAGTCTTTTTATAGCAGCATGTCTTCTTTGCTTTCTTAGCTTCCTTTCTGGTATTGAAAAGCATGACGCTATTCTCCAGTACGCCATCTGGGTCGCCAGATATTCCAATTGGCCAGCTAAATGGGCCAAGTAATTCCCTTTCGTTATCGCCTTTAATTGACAAAGCCCAGAATTTGCTGGAGTACGTTTCGATCTTCATCTCTTCTTCTCCTGTTGCTTAAGGAACTTTTTGTAATTACATGGAGTCCAAAAAAACACTGTCTTTTCTACGTGACTAAATATGATTTCCTCCGCCTCAATTAAGTCTGCTAGTATCATCTCACGTTGCTTCTTATTTGACCACCTGGCGGAGCGAGTTATGTCTCTTGTTGTAGACCCACTCACTCCAGTTTTTTTGATTATGTTGAGTATCTTTTGTTTTTGTGATTCAAGCTGCCCAGAGACTATTTCGGGGACTATCCTTTCTGCGAAACCAAACAGGAGATATCTCACCAGCCTACATGAATAATCTGCAATTTTCTCAGTTATGAATGGTGAATCGAAGCTACACCCAGCAGCAATAATCAATGCCACCCTGCGAGCATTCTCTTCTGCCTTGGACCAAATGCAGCCCATATTCGTGTTTTCATGCCTAATTGATTCCTTGTCTAGGCAAATAAAGATCTTCTCTGCCTTAAGCGAACTTGGAACTACAATTTGTTGAGGGGGAGACTGGAGCGTCTCCCCAGACAGCCCATTATAAGATGCAAATGCACCTATATCGCTGCTGCCTGCTTCTGTTGTTTGACGTGCAAACCATTCCCCTACTAGCTTTACGATGTGCTCAGGGGGTGGAATTTCACATTGACCTCTGTCTTTTTCGCTTCTTGATTCCGGCAAGAAGAATAGGCATCGAGCCAGGAACCCGTCGTGCAATTGCTCTGGAGTAATGCCGGGTATAAACTGAATTGGAGTCGATGTGCCGTAGATACAGCAACAGGGCTGGATTATAGTACGTTGCTTCTCTAGCTCAGTGTACTCCCTGCCCTTGAAAATGCTTCCGCCGGCCGACCACAGCTTCATTAGCTGCGGTATGACCTTGGAGTGGAGTTGGCTGGCCCCAGAACGAAAGTGCCTCAATATGAATCCAATCTCATCCCATATAAAGAGACATGCTGGATTACGACTCAATCTGGCTTCGATACTGGAGTCCCCAGTTACATCGTCGCCACCAATTAGCTCATGGCAGCCGGCTTCGTATGCGAGGTTTCCTATCTGCTTCGGGGCGTGTGCTTTACCGAATGAAGAGTCTGCTATCCCGAAGCAATACAGGTTTGTCCTACTTCCGATAGAGTCTTTGACCTTCCTTCCGAATAGCACGCCACAGAATGATAAGGTGCAGGCCAGGGTCAGCAATGGTTGATAACAAAGTGATGTTTCGTTTATCCACTCGCATATGCTGCCAACTAATCCCGGAGGATGAACCAAGAACTCCAGCTCTTCGTCTATTGTTACGTCGCTTTTTTGGAGCCAATACTTAATGCCGTATGAATTATCAGGGGGAGGACTTATGAACACACAGTCAGTTGCCTTCTGGGGCAGGGGTGTGATTCTGGAGAACGGATCACTGTGCTCAGCGACCATTCTTTCAGCGGCAGCGGCTTGTGCTAGATTGATAGGGGCAAGGTTGTCTTCCACTAGCAGCCACCCTGACGTTTTCGACGATGGCTTGCTCCTGGCTTCGGTAATCTTGCGAAGGAAGTCTTTCTCTTCTGCCGGGATACTCAGATCCCATGGAGGCACGCAGCGGGGGTTATACTCCCCCACTAGGAGGCCAGTGGCTTCGCTGTCGGTCAGCAGGAACCCTCTCACCATCGCCCCAGCAGCCCAGAGGAGGCGATCGTGGCCGCTGAGGCCCTGTATGGCGGGCTCACACTCGGAAAGGTACAATGAGGCCCTTTGCAACACGGAGAGCCCTCCTGGGCCTGCTACGTGCGATATTGGTGGCTTAGCTCCAGTGGGTCCATCTAGCGTTTCATTGAATACGAGCTGAACCCCCTTAAATGTTGTCGGCTTTTGGGCAGCCGTCCGCATTGAATCCGGGTACTCAGCTAGCTCGATTCCCCACGGGGCTCTTATCCAGGTGTACTTATGCCCATTAGGACCGATACTTGGAGTAAGCAGGACGTAATATCCATCCCCGCGGATATCTATTCCAGGACGGAAGCTGTTCTTATTGGCCGGCGGGTTGTTGGTCTTAAAGAATAAGTGCATACCGCCCCTTGGGGTACTTTGCTGCACAGTAGGAGGAATACCAGGAAATTCGCCCATTGACTTGAAGCCGTTGATTCCCTTCTCTTTATCTACATCTACATCGACTACATAGATTCCACTCTGCCGTCCACATGCAACACCAATATTTGCATCTGGCCATTTCTCCCACCAAGCCCTAATCACATCGGGGTGGTCGGTAGCGTCTAGAACACCATGGCTGGTTGCTGGGCGCTTCTCTCTTGGACGGCACGGGAACACGTGCCACCCGAGGCGAGTGTACTCCAGGGCGTGGTCGAGAAGGGAGTTCATGCTACTACCTCCGTTAGCGGCTTATTGTAGCCCACAATCTCAAAAAACTTCCCTTTCTTAATGACCGTGATGGTCTTAGTCCAATCGAGAATTTCCTGGGTAAGGAACATGTTTTCAAGTGCTGCATTGACCGTCTGGACTTCGCCTCTCGCCATATTTTTCCCAAGCCCCCTGGTCCTCCACCAAGCCTGGGCTTGCTGTCCAGCATAGCCGGCGTGATCGAGGCAGATCCATTCACGGTGCATAGAGAGTCCGCATCGGTATTGAACACGGAGGCTGTCTGGACTTCCTTCTTTGCGGTGCCTATTCACAAGCACAGCATTAACCTTACGTACCTGTGGCTCACTCGACAAGATCGATTCCCTGGACGCTTTACTCCCGTGAAGCTTTTTCTCGCTCTCCACTTTCTCTAGTCGCTCGATCTCTTGCTTAGGGATCTCCCATCTGCAAGAAGGACATGAACGTATGGCTCGACTAAATGACTCCCTGCACTCTCCGCAGACCGCCATTACAGTAGTTTCTCCGCCGAGGAGATCAATCGGTCCATGCTCGTCAATACATGAGGCAAAATCGAGTACAAGGCAGTCGATTTTGTTGGTTGCTCCTCGCAAACCTCTCCCCACCATCTGTGAATATAAGCCCGGAGATAATGTAGGTCTGAGGAGTACGATGCAATCGACGTTCTGGGCATTGAATCCCTCTGTAAATACGTTGACGTTACAGATGCCACGGAGTCTACCGGCTTTGAATTCCCTTACTATCGCATCACGCTGGAGTTGTGGTGTCTTGCTGGTCACAACCGGTGCGTAAATTCCATTCATGCGAAGCTGGGCCGACACGTTCTTACAATGCTCGATATCCACTGTAAAGAATATGACTGCCTTGCGGTTCTCTGCCTTAATGATCCTTGCGGCCTCTTGGACGGCTTCCTCGACAACCTTCTTTCGGTTCGTTGCTTCAGCTAGGCTCTTAAGGACGTAGTCTCCGCCGGAGTTTCTTCGTACTTCATTGAGTTCTGGCTGAGCTTCTCCAACTTTCGAGCGGAGCTGGCAGAGATAGCCGTCGTTGATGAGGTCCGTAACCTTAGCCTCATATGAAATGAAATTTAGGATATGATCCCGATGGCATATCTGGCCGCCGGCCATACGGAAAGCCGTAGCCGTCCAGCCGATTAGCTTCAGGTCTTCATTGAATCTGCGGCTTTCATTCAAAAAAGTCCGATATTTTCCTTCGCCAGAATATGGAATCCTATGTGCCTCATCAACCATTATTACGTCCCACGGCTCAAATTCCCCCGCTCGCTTATGCACTGAGTCGATGGAGGCATAAAGAATACTTGATTCGTAATCTCTCTTGCCAAGGGCAGCCGAGAAAATCCCAACGTCACTTCCTGGGTAGAGTTTCTTAAGTTCTGATTCATTCTGTTCAATCAGCTCTTTTCTGTGAGCAAGCACACAACAACGGAAAGGTGGGTACTGCTCTTTCCACTTCCGAATGGCCCAGGCGATCATAGCTGATTTACCACCACCCGTGGGAATTACGACACAAGGATTTCCTGGCTTATTGCAAATGTCTTTGTGGAGTGTGTCAAGCGCTTTTTGCTGGTAGATTCGTGGAGAGAAGGTCACGAAACTTCGCTCCCGTCGTCAACCATTTGGAAATCCTTATGTTTCAGCTTTGCAATGATCCGATGTCCGCCTCTGTTGAATAGCTCGGTCTCGGGGCGTGCTACGGCGCCTTCCGCAATGAAATCTCCCCAGCAGGACCGAAGACCTCCGCAGACTAACTTTACCATGTCGTCCAATGTACCACTACCAATAATTGGGGCAATATGAACCTCAAGTTTGCAGGCGATATCCATGACAGCATCTCGCTTAAGCCAGAAAATACCTACTCTCGCATCGAATAGCACAAACTCTTGGAAGTTGCTGTAGTAATTCCCTCCGCCCTTCTGAATTCCAGCTCCACAACCTTCCCCGTAGAGGCAGCCACCATCGGGAAACTGCTCATGTAACTTTTCATGCGGTGGGAATAATTTCATAAGTCGCGAGACTAATTTCGTCGGAATCTGAGAATTTTCAGTTCGGCCCCTGAAAGTTACTTTTCCGCACGGCCAGGAAATGACACGGATGTTCGTTCCATCCACCTTCTCAGTGAAGACCCAAGTGTTGTCTTTGAGATACTCGAATTCCGGCGTGGAGTATTCATTCAGGAACGTCTTGTGTTTAGTTGCTGGGTCACGCTTAAAAACAGATTGTATTTTGTGGTATGGTTCCATTTACTCTTTCCCTTCTCGTATTTCGGCTGTATCATCACTCCACACAATAGCCACTCTTCCACCATCGAATTCCAACGCACGGCAGTCTAAATCTGTACACTTCGCCACTGGCGTCAATTGATGTAGGTCATCGCCAAATGCAACCTTCCACGCAGCCACTAGCCCAACCGCCGGCCCCGCCCACACCTTACGCGAGTCTTCCTCTGGATAGCGACTCAGAATATCCTCCCCGGCGTCAACGGCCGTTGAGCCAAACAGCTCTTTCGCGGTTGTGATCATCTTATTGCCGATAACAGATGGCGGGAGTTCCGTAAGTTCCTTACTGCTATAGCAACCCTCGGCATTTCCGTGTTTCCATGCTGTGCCGTCTGTTTGAGCGAACTCAATGAAGTTCTGGCCTTTGTCATCTGTACCGTAGTTTGCCGGTTCCCCTAGGTGCTCCAGTAAGCCAGGGAGAGTGAGGTGGTTATTGCAAGGTTTTGGGTGTGAGTAGTAAAGCTCAGTTTTCTCACATTTCCACATTGCATTAGTGGTCTCGTCAATCACCGGCGTTGCGTGGCAGCATTGCCGGCACGACAGCGAAGGCACTGGCAGGGCACTCCTGTTACTCCCCCAGCAGATTTCCTTTGAATCACACCACCCGCATTGGTAATAATCTCTTCGCTCAGAGATTCTACCGGGAGGAGAGGTGCTTGTGATAACTCGACGTGCTCGTTCGATGAGTTCCAGGCCTGCGGATTCGTCATAATGAATTCTCTCGGCGTAGATCTCGTCGTTGTCTTTATTGACAGCCATGTACAGTGCCCGTTTCATGCCAGTCAGGTGCATGTAAACTTGCATCTGTGCCCAGTGCTGTGGCTTGGATTTCTTGACGCCATCTTTCTTGAGTTTCGTGAATGATTTGGCACAATGGGTTTTGAATTCTAGAACATGCCAAGTGGACGGTGCCTCGGGGATACCTAGGGCGCAGCCGTCCATGTGGCCGGAGAAGTGTCCGCCTAGGGCCATGACCTCAAACTGTCCGAGCACACGGGCCGCGTTCTCGTCAACATCATGGACAGTGCAGCCAATGTCCCGTAGGTCCTTCACGAACCTAAACTCCTCAAGGTCACCTGTCTCAAACAGGCGATACATCCTGCCGTCAAAGCTTGGCTTACAGCACTGGCGAAAACAGTACCATAAAAACCGCTCACATGGGTGACCTATAATCGAGGCACCAAGGTACCCTCGCACTGGTTTTGAGTCGCCTACTTTCTTGTAGTGGGCGTAAATGGCCTTAACGGTCTCGGATTGCTTGGGCATGTGCTGGGAGATATCGCTCATGGTTGCACTGGTGGTTTGAATTTCCCTTTTTTCATTGCTTTTCGCATTTTTTCAACAAGGACTTCCTTCGATACCTTAGTGTAGGAGCAAGTAAAATTTCTCCATCGCCTACCATAAAAGAGCCTGTAGACGAAATCACAGAGGAACATAAGTATCTTCGTTGTCATTGGCAATTTAATCACGACCCAATCTCCACGAGCGTCACTGATGCCTTACGTGGAGTGACTGTGACGTGCTGGGAGATATAAGCAAAGATACCAGGGTGGTTTCTTCTGTACCACTCGTATCCTTTTTCGTCGAGTTTCCTTGTGGTCTTGGTTCTAATTGGTGCCATGAAATTACCAGGCCTTAGCTTCAGGGCGTCTTCGACACCTTGCAAGTCGGCCGTGTAGCTCATTCCACGCTTGATGACAATTTTGGTTCCGTTCAGGAGTATCGTGGTCTCTTGGCCAATTTCTTTCCCAGGCAAGAGCCCTGCGATTATGTTTTCTAACTCTATTCTGCGTGTCTTAGCACTCTCCTCTGCTGACCTTGCGTTACGGAGATTTATCGCAAGGACAGTCAGCTCTTGATTTCTTCGCTGTTCCTCAGTTGGAACTACCAGACCCAATTGCTCTGACTCCTGACTCTCGTGTATCTCATGTGTCTCGCTCATTTTTCTTCTCTTTCATTTTGTAGTAGCACATCTGTGCAACCCAGACTCCGTTGACTGTAGTGCAGCCTAAGCCACACCAGAAAGACCACATTACCCCAAGGGACGTGTAGAAATAACAATTCCACACACCCCAGACAACTATAAACGCAAGCGGAATCATTGACACACCACGAGTCTTTTTGTCGCGGTACAACTTAAAAACGTTGAGTGTCAATAGGACACCAGCCATGAACTCGAAGCCGGCGTTTATTTGGTCTGGGGTGAATGTAGTCACATCAATACTTCATGGCCGGGAGTTCGACGTGAACGATAATAGGTACCGCGAGCCTCGGAGTGTTTTTAATGTGCTCCCTTGCTTCCGCTGCCGTTTCAAAAGTATCGAAATAATCGCGACAACCATCTTCATCGATATGAAATACCTGGAACTCTTCGAATTTCGCTGCGGTGCGTACCTTACGCGGTACTTTAACAACTTTCGCCTTCACTACTTTCACTTTTGGTGTTGCCATGATGGCTCCTCATTAGTTGGGTGCTGCACGCTCGGCGGCAGCTAGGAAAAGAAGTTGGAAGTAAAATACGGCGAGCCGGAGTCGAACCGGCTAGGCATACATTATCGGGCTTACCGCCCATACCCCCGAGCCTCAGGGGCCTATCTCTCGCCTTAGAGAGGATGCTGTGTCGCTCATGCCATTCTTCAGTTTGAATGTGTTTCCCACACGCCGCCGCCGCTGGGTGCTTGGATTATTGGAGCCAAGGGGGTACGGGCGGGCCAACCGGAGCTGTAACTGGAGCATATGGAGACGGATTTGTCACAGGTGTAGAGATAAACGGAGCCGCCTGCTGAGGTGCCGCCTGGGCCGTAGTTGGAGCCTGCATTGGGGCCGAGGTGCCAACGGGGCCGGCAACAGGTGCCGGTGCAGATCCCGGGGAATATGTCGGTCCAGGAGCCTGTGTCTGAACCGGTGCAGGAGCCAGGTGTGAAACCGGTACAGCAGGAGCGACAGTGGTAGGTGCCGCCGCTGCTGCAACAGGAGCTACAGGAACCGCTTGCGTAACAGCAGTGGAAGCTGGTTGCTGATACTCGGCGGCCGAGTATGTCCGAATCGAATTCTGGCCATCCTTGACCTTCACGTGAGCGACTACAACCCGATTAAGCAATTGATCTGTGTCTTCGACGTGAGCCAATTCAAGTGCCCTGGCGAGTGCAGACAATGACCGGAGGCCAATCTCAACGCACTGGGTATTCGGGTTTTGAATGTTGATCTGATCAAAGAGTGGCCTGTCCCTATATTGCCCATCAACGATTTGCATCTTCAAGTAGATGTAGCGGCCGGTCCCTTTTTTGGTTACCTTGACTTCTGATTCAATAATCAAGGCAGTGTGCTTACCTGGAGGAATAACTTCAAAGTCCTCAGCCGGCTTCACAGTAGATGGATCAAAGGGACCGCCAAAAAATTTCGAGAAGTCTGACATTTTAAGCCTTTCAAGTGAGGTAGGGAGTTGATTTATTTATTGTTCTTTTCTTGCTCTTGCAATTGCAGCCGCTTGCCTTTCTGATCCAATATATATCTCATAATCTTTGGGGCCATTAACTTCAGAGTCAAGATTGGGCACCCGGAATATCTTGACTCCCCTGAACATTAACACTTCATCAGCAAGCCCATGGGTCTGCCGTGGGGTTGTATCACTCATTCTTTCTCTCCTTAACCATTGGACTGCATGGCTGATGTGATGGCTTCGCTGAACGCACTCCAAGAAAGAGGCAATTCATAAGGTAACCGGCCATAGATTCCGCGGCCACCGCCGGGATGAGAAGGTCGTTTCTGCGTGTAAAGAAAGCGTGCTCCAGGACAGACCTCTTGTCCCCTTGACTTCATGTTGTCTTTAGAGAATCCCAACTTTTCCTTCACCACGACAACCTTAGTATTGCAAAAGAGAATGCAATCTGCCCAGCGATACAAGAGACTGGCTGTCTTCTGGTGTATGTCCCACTGGTACTGGTCATAGGATTCTCCGTTCGGGTCATCAAATCTCTTGACTTTGACGTGGCCAATCAAGATGGACGCCATATTCTTTTCTGATCTCAGTGCGTCCAGGGTCTCGGTGATTTTCCTCCAAATGGCGACGGCACGATCTGTACCTACGCCAAATGAAAGAGCACCTTCATTGATACTTAGTGCATGGGCTTGATCGCATATCTCGCCGTGAATAATTGTTTCCAGGGTGCTCGTGGAATCGATGGCAACAGTTCCATAGGAATGTTCTTGCTGCCCAAGCGAGTAAAGCCACCCCAGTACATTGCTTGTTGAGTCGCAAACCGGAGTTACCGTGGCTCTTGCTTGAATTCCAGGATCATCCAGCCCTTCTTCTCCCTTAATTGGCAGTATAATTGGTGTCACTGCATGCGACGTCCATTCACTCTTGCCGATTTTCTCCACGCCAAGCAAGATAATGCGTGGGGCCCTGTTGCGAACTTCACTGGTGATTGACTTCAGATCGAAAGCCATTAGAATCTCTCCCCTGGTTGTGATTTGTTCTTATCCGCAGTCTACCAAGTCATCGTCTTCTTCTCCGTCTTCTTCTCCGTCCCATTCCAGATAGTTGTCACTGAGTAAACG
>SDBU01003586.1_pt1 | contig 19636 bp, 13 predicted proteins | sample 2277071 | NCBI WGS metagenome assembly SDBU01 (sample SAMN10397929, study PRJNA504765) | marine sediment metagenome | isolation source: marine sediment core GS08_GC12, 126 cmbsf | place: Arctic Ocean: Gakkel Ridge, Loki's castle | collected 2008 | reverse complement strand
CAGATGATCAGCGAGGACTTGGGCATCAAGCTGGAGACTATCGAACTGAGCATGCTCGGGCAGGCGAAGCGGATTGTGGTGAACAAGGACAACACGACTATCATGGAGGGCGCGGGCAAGGACAAGGAGATCAAAGGCCGCATCGAGGCCATCCGGAAGCAGATTGAAAAGACCACCAGCGACTACGATCGGGAGAAGCTCGCCGAGCGTCTGGCCAAGCTGACCGGTGGGGTGGCGATAATCAACGCCGGTGCCGCCACGTCCGGGGATATCCGGGCTCTGGCCGATCTGCTGGCCGAGAAAGTCTACCGAAAATTCCGCGTCAGGCTGCAACCGGAAGTAGTACACCTGGGTGAGTTTTGAGCGAAAGGAGGATGCTTATTGACACGTCTCTAATGTGCTAAAACGACCGATACTAACTAATACTGTGAATTCCGTACTGCGACAACTCGTATGGATTGCTGTCGGTGGCTTGTTGACAACCGGAATTATGGTGTGCCCGACATCAGCGGTAACCCGTTATACCTGCTACCTGCAGTCACCGCCGTCACCTGTTGCCGCTTATGATATTTCTCCGTACCGGCCCAATGTGTCCCTGTCACTGCGGGCTCCTCAATTGTTCGGCTACAGTCTGCAAAGCAAGTCGGATTTTGTCAGATCCAACCATATCAGCCGATCCTTGACCTTTAATTCGTTTTACTATCGCCACGGACAACTGAAAAATTGGCTGATTCCGGTAACTGTTGATGCCCCGCAGTTTCTGGCTTTCCGCAAGTCAAAGCGAGTCGACGAGAAATTCTCGCAATCACTGACCGGTGCCATTGCCAATCCCCAACGGGCCGGGAGACGTGCCGGTCTGGGTCTTTCGGTCGGTCTGCCCAAACGGTTGAACCGGGTTTTTGGCGAAGGCGGCGCCGGTTTGCGGGTATCGGGCTATCGCCGCATTATGTTCTCCGGACGTTCTCAGTGGAGCGATGCTGCCAAGTCGGATATCTACCAGCAGAGTAAGTTTCCTTCACTGAACATGGACCAGTCCTACCGGTTTGATATCAATGGTACTATCGGCACCAAGATTTCAGTGAAGGTGTCCGAGGATTCCAAGCAGGATATTCCCCTGGCCAACCGCTTGATAATCCGCTACAAGGGTGACGAGGATGACGTACTCAAGTCAATTGAGGCCGGCAACACCAACCTGTCATTGCCGCGAACCAAATTCGTCGGCTACTCGTCCAATATCCGTGGTCTCTTCGGGATCAAGACGGAAGCCCAGATCGGTAAGCTGAGACTGGTCGCTATCGCCTCGCAGGAGCAGGGATCGTCGGAACAGGTGTCGATTACTCCCACCGGGGAGGAAAGTGCCGTGAACACACGCGACTACAACTACGTTAAGGCTCGCATCTTTGACCTTGGAGACTCGGCGGCTTTCAGTGCAGGCGACTCGGTGATCAGTCTGTTTGCCTACGAAGTGGTAAACACGCTCAACACCGATCACTGGCTGCCGGCCAAACTGATGGTCGATCCGGCTCATCCCGAGATGTACGGCGATGAAAATATGGACCTGACCTCCAGTTCTCAATCCGGTGTTAAATTGATCGACCAGGCCACCTATACGTTCTACAGCTTTCCCGATCGCAACCAGCACTATGTTGTTTTCAGCGGATCTCGTCTCAAAACGGTAGGGGTTTACATGAAGGTGTTGCACTCAGACGGGTCAATCAGTTACGTCGGCAATATCTCCGAGGATCCTCTGCTGCTGAAGCTGCTGTATCGCAAGAATCCCAGTCCGCAAAATCATACGTGGGGTTTGATGTGGCGTAACTGCTACCCGATTCCGCGTGGTGTAACGGCTGACGATATTGAGATCAGGATCTTTAAGGGTTCCTCCGGGAATGAGGGGACGTCATCCAGTTTTGACTATCAGGAACTGGAGGGCCGCACGCAGACTTACCTTGAAATTCTGGGGTTGGATCAGTACAACGAGCGCGATGACAAGCTGGCCGACGGCAAATTCGACGAACGCCTGGAAGTCTTTCGGCCGGAATGGGGGCTGATAATATTCCCGCATCGCAGGCCGTTCGCAGCCGATACGTCCTATGTCGACGCCAACGGTAAAGTCACTGACACTCTGGTGGAAAAAACACCCGATATCTACGACTACACTTCCGGTACTGACCAGGGTCAGGCCACCCTGTATTATATCCAACTGGTTACGCGGGCACGCAGCTCGACTATTCGGTTGGGGCGCGCCAATATCATTGAAGGATCTGAGCGGGTGACGGTCAACGGCCGAGTGATGCAGCGCGGCAAAGACTACAACATCAAGTACGATTTCGGCCAGTTGACGCTGATCTCTGACGAGGCCATGGATCCCAACGCCGATATCAACATTCAGTTTGAATATGCCCCCTACCTGGCGCTGCAGAAAAAGACGCTGCTGGGCATGCGAGCGGAATATGTCTACAACAAGGATCTGGACCTCGGCGCCACCATGCTTTACAAGTCAGATAAAGCCCAGGAGCGAAAACCGCGAGTGGGACAGGAAACCTCAAAGTCAGTCATCTATGATCTTGATGGTTCCTGGCGAACGCGGACCAATTTCCTGACAAAGCTGGCCGATGCTTTGCCGCTGGTGGAGACCGAGGCACCCTCCAGCTTTCGCATAGAGGGTGAAATTGCGCAGTCACATCCTAACCCCAACGTCGAAGGCCAGGCTTATGTGGATGATTTCGAAGCCGCCCAGGAACAGCTCTCGCTGGGGACCCGGCGAACGACCTGGAAGCACGCCTCTAAACCGTTTGTTTTGCAGGCCGGTTTCAACAAGGGCAAGCTTCTCTGGCATGCGCCTAAAGACCCTCGCAACGTGACCGAGGTATGGGACGTTGATCCCAGGCAGGGCGAAGGCAGCATCTTTACCATGCGCATGATATTCCGTCCCCAGTCCGACAGTGGCGGCGACCCGAGCTGGGCCGGGGTCATGCGCGGCTTTGCCGGCCGCATTGACGCCGAACGAGTGCAACACCTGGAAATCAGAGCCCGGATTAACGATGGTGCGCGGGGCAAGCTGCACATCGATGTCGGCAGTATCAGTGAGGACGTCGATAACGACGGCAACGCCGACACGGAAGACAACATTTTCCGCAACGGGACACTGGATGAGGAAGAGGATGTCGGTCTGGATGGCCTGGCTGACGTGTTCGAACCCGGGTATGACAAGGACACGCTGCCCGATCCCAACGACGACGACTGGTTTTTCCTGGGTGACGGTACCTGCCCGTTGCCGGACAACCAGTGCGACAAAGTCAACTGGGAGGATGAGTCGATCCGCTACGAGTGGCTCAACGGCACCGAGGGTAACCGCGACGATCCCGGTTGGATCGGTATCCCCGATGAAGAAACACTGAACAGGATGCGCGGTTTCAATAACACCAACGCTTATTTCTCATACGTCATCGACTTCGACGATATCGAACGGTTTCGGGTCGAGGGCTCGAATAAATACGATTGGTGGACCTATCGCATCCCCATCAAGGATCCGCTGGTGACTGATACAGCCCGGGAGGGCGACATCGAACCGATGTGGAACGAAGTCAGCCACGTGCGGGTCTGGTTTGAATCGGAACCGTTCCAGGAGGTCTATGATACAGTTGAGGTAGCGGCCTGGTATTTCGTGCAGTCGAACTGGCGGGATACCGTCACCTGCAACGGAGAACCGGACTGTGGCACCAACTTCGAAGTCGCTTCGATAAGCGAGCAGGACCGTACTTTCTCGCCGCCGCCGGGCGTGGAGCCGTATAAAGACCCCAACTACAACGTGGTGGAAGCACAGCGCGGGTTGCTGCTGAAGTTCGAGAACTTTGCCCCCGAGGATACCTGCCTGGCCGTCAAGAAGCTCATCACCGTCGACAAGTACTCCGGTTACCGCCGACTGGAGATGTATGTGTACGGTGAGGACGTTGCAGCGATACAAAATGGACAGGTGATGTTCGTTCTGCGTGTCGGCAGCAACGCCGATAACTTCTACGAGCAGCGGCGGATCATTAAGCCGGGCTGGCACGAAAGAAACCATATTAATTTTGACTTCAACGATGTGACGGGACTGAAAGACGCCGCCCTTCGCAGTCGATCGCGGCAGGAGTATTTTTCTATCGATACTACCAGTGCCGATGGAATTTATCGTGTTCGGGGCAACCCCAATATCAACGACGTGAAGTACTTCGCGGCCGGTGTGATCAACCGGTCAGAGGCGGCCGGTATCACCGATCCGTCTCAACAGGTGATAGATGGAGAAGTCTGGCTGGACGAGTTGCGCGTTACCGATGTTCGCCGCGATGTCGGTACGGCGGCGCGCGTATCATGCGGCGGCACGGTGGCCGATCTGATGAGTTACAGCTTCTCTTATGATTACAAGGACGCCTATTTTCGCGGCCTTTCTTCGCCGACGCGCGGAGGTTCCAGCAATAACCTGGGCAGTGGCAGCAACTCCACTCGCATAGGTTACAACGGCCGGCTGAGTCTGCACATGTTCCTGCCGAAATCATGGGGAGCCAACATCCCGTTGAGTTATTCTCACTCCAAGTCGGTGACGACGCCTTTGTTGCGCACGAGTTCCGACATCGTGCTGCCGGAGGATGTTCGCAAGGAAGAGCAATCCATCTCCGAATCGAACAGCATCACTATTTCGGAATCGTTCAACCGGCAGGGCCGCAATCCGCTGTTTAACCTGCTGCTGAATCGGCTGAAAACAAATTTGAATTACAGCCGGGGAACACAGACATCAGTGAACCGGCCGTACGGTTTCACCGAAAGTTACAAAGTCGGCTCCAGTTTTAACCTGGGTGTCAAAAAACCGCCCACACTGCCTCTGTTTTTCTGGACCAAATCGTTACCGATCCTGAAGCGGACATCGGGCTCACGGCTGGGGCTGTACCCCAGCAATTGGACCGTCAACGGCACCTACAACCGGCGATTGTCGATTAACGACGATATCAACTACAATCGTCTCTCCACGCTCAAGCGGGACTTCTCCGGACGGATGAGCATAAGCTACAATATTTTCGACAACATGGATGCCAGCCTCGATCTCAGGACCACTCGAGACCTGAGTAATCCGGACGAGGTAAGCGTCTCCTTCAGCAACTTCCGGCTGGGTATCGAGACACAGTTCAATCAGTCTTTCAGTATGGGGTACAATCCAAACCTGGTGAGTTTCCTGGGTACCGGTTTTTCCTACGGTGCCAACTACTCCGACAACTATTCCCGGTCGTCCAAATCGCGGCTGTCGCGCATGACGCGCAAGTGGAGCGTCAGCGGCAAGTTTGAGCACCTCAAGTTCCTGAAACCGGAGAGTTGGATCAAGTCGGGGGCCGGTGACGGCAAGGGTAGCGGCCGGCGTCGAAAGGGAACTGAAGGCGCGGAAAGCAAACCGGGCCGGCCTTTTTACGACCCGCCATTGATGGTGTTGCGTTTCCTTACCGGCTGGATCAATCCGATCACGTATAATTACTCGGAAAGCTACAATGCTTCGGTACCCGGCATGCTCCAGCGGCCGGGATGGAAATACCGTTTTGGCATTGAGCGCGAAACGACCGTGCCGACTGTTTCAGAGGGACGCGCCGTCAGTTCCGGCGAGGATCAGTCGTACGGGCTTTCCTCAGGTTTCCGTGTCCTGGGAGGGATCAGTACCACCGTGAAGTTCAGCCGATCCATCAGTCGGGATATCGTCAAACAGGGTTCACGTTATGAACACGTGTCCACTTCCTGGCCGGATCTCCAGATTCGCATCGGTAAGTTCAAGAAACTGCCACTGATCAAATCGGTCGTGAATAAGTTCATTGATGTTTTCTCACCCCGAACCGGTTATGGTCGTCAGACCAAGGAAGAGTATGATATTGATGGTGGTTTTCTCAGGAGCCGGTCCGTCAGTATCAAGCACAGTCCCCTGATGGCGCTGAACTTCAAGCTGGTGCGATCATTGTCGTTGTCCGGAACCTACACGCTGTCTAGAGACAACGCGGAGAAATACAGTCCGGCTACCGGCACTTTCCAGTCGGAAACGCGTGGCGAGCGGCGGGCCATCAGTGTGTCGACCAAATACTCTTTCTCGGCGCCAAGCGGTTTCTCGGTGCCGATACTGGGTAAGATTCGTTTTCGCTCCACCATGAGCATCACCGTTGACGTTAAAAAATCCAAGAGTCTCAATGAAACCAAAAGGGCCGGTGAAGGCTGGGTGATATCGACCGACAAGACTGATTTCTCGGTCAATACCAATATAGCCTACACTTTCAGTCAACAGATCAAGGGTGGTCTCAGAGCCGGGTGGCAGGATTCGGCAGACAACTATAGAAACCGGAACAATCATGTCCGACAGTTGGAAATCTGGGCTGAGATTCGCTTCTAATCGTTTTTCCATTGACAGTTAACGAACGTCCACAGTAATTAACGGTATGATCTGTCGCGGTATGATACCGGTATCGATACTGACGCTGTTGGTTTGTTGTGGGAGTCCCCAGGAACCGCCACCGGCCTTTAATGGCGAGAGATCTTTTGACTACCTGGTTCAACAGGTGGCGCTGGGACCACGGGTGCCGGGGACAAGGGCTTCGGTTGAATGCCGGAACTTGTTTGTACGCCATTTTGGGAATCTGGGGGCCGAGGTCGATTCACAACTGTTTTCCTTTTTTGATCCCTATTCTCAAACCACCATACCGCTTGTTAATGTGATAGCCGGGTTCAGCGGTTCCGATCAAAAGGCAACTTGCATTATCCTGGTGGCTCACTATGACAGCCGCCCCCGGACTGATTACGCCCATGACCCGGCCCTGAGAGAGGAGCCGATCGACGGCGCCAACGATGGCGCTTCGGGAACGGCGATTCTGATGGAATTGGGCAATCTCTTCGCCCGGCAGGCACCGCCGATCAATGTCGATCTGGTGATGGTAGACGGTGAGGACTGGGGTAAGGCGGGCGACCACGAATACTACCTGCTGGGGTCGCGCGAACTGGCCCGCCGCGGGGTACGGGGCAGGTACCGGTTCGGCATTGTTATCGACATGGTGGGCGACTCATCGCAGCAAATCTACCGGGAAGGTTACTCGGATAGATTCTGCCATTCTCTGAATGATGCTGTCTGGAGCGCCGCGGCTCGTTTGAACATTACGACTTTCCATGACTCAGTCGTTTATACGATAATGGATGATCACCTGCCCCTGATAGCTGCCGGCGTGCCGACTATCGATATCATTGATTTCGACTATCCTCACTGGCACACCGAATTTGATACGCCTGACAAGTGTTCACCGACGGCACTGTCCAATGTCGGACGAGTGCTGGTGGAACTGATTTACGATCGGACGCTATGGCCCGAAAAGTGATAACAAAGCTGCGTGACTTCCCGGCTATCGAGGAGTTGTTGCAGCACCGGGAATTGAGATCGTACGTGGCGATGATTCCGCGACCGCTGGCGGTACAAGTCATCAGAGAGATAGTCGTCCACCACAAAGATAACCTGCGCCGCAAATCGGAAGCGGTGTCTCTAAGCCGACTGCGTCAGGAAATCATGGCGGCGCTCACAATCGCCCGCCGGGAGGGGACCTGCCGGGTAATCAATGCCACCGGCATCATTGTGCACACCAACCTGGGTCGGGCGCCGCTGTCGGAGGCGTTTTTCGAGTCTGTCCGGGAAGTCCTGAGTGGTTACGGCAACGTTGAGTTTGATCTGAACCGTGGTACCCGGGGTGGACGGGGCGCTGCCTGTGAACGGTATCTGTCACTTTTATCCGGCGCCGAAAGTGCCACCATCGTCAACAACTGTGCCGCCGCCCTGCTGCTGATACTCAACAGCCTGGCTAATCGTAAACAGGTGATTGTCTCGCGGGGTGAATTGGTGCAAATCGGCGGTGGTTTTCGCATCCCGGACATCCTCAGGAAATCCGGTGCCCGGTTGCGCGAAGTAGGCACCACCAACATAACCACCATCGCCGATTATGAGGACGTTGTCGACGACAAGACCGGTCTCATCCTGAAAGTGCACCAGAGCAATTTCGTGCAGGCCGGTTTCACCGGCCAGGTATCGGTGAAGGAACTGACGGAACTCGGTGCCCGGCACAACCTCCCCATCGTCAACGATCTCGGCAGTGGTCTCTTTGTCGCTGCCGGGAAGATCATCGGTTACTCGGAGCCGACCGTGCAGCAGTCGGTGCGAGATGGCGCCGACCTGACCTGTTTCTCCGGCGACAAGATGCTCGGTGGCGTTCAGGCCGGGTTGATTGTGGGGCGGGCGTCACTTGTTAAAAAAATAAAGCGCAATCCCCTCTTTCGCACGGTGCGGGTCGACAAGGTGGTGTTGGCGTTGACGGAGAAGTTACTGACCAGTTACTTAAACGGAACCTGGCAGACGGAGATCAAACTCTGGACACTGCTGTCCGTATCGGAGTCGGAACTGTACCAACGGGGTCGCCGGCTGCTTAAGCAACTGGGCCGTCCGGCGGGACTATCGGTAGAAGCCACCCGGGGCTTTGTCGGCGGCGGTGCCTTGCCGGAGTCCGGAATTGCGTCGGTAGGTCTCGTATTTGGCCCGCCGCATCGAGCCACCTCTTTAATGCGTCGCTTCCGGATGATGAATCCGCCTGTCATCGGCCGCATCGACAATGATCGTTTTATCCTCGATCTGAGAGCGGTGACGGAAGACCAACTCCTTCTGCTCAAGGACAGCGTGGCTGAAGCGATCGGACCGCGGAAAAAATGATAGTCATCGGCACGGCGGGGCACATCGATCACGGCAAATCGGCCATTGTCAAACGGCTGACCGGAACCGATCCGGATCGTCTCCCGGAAGAAAAAAAACGCGGCATAACGATTGATCTCGGTTTTGCGTTCTATCGCACGCCGTCGGGAGATAACATTGCTTTCGTCGATGTTCCCGGTCATGAGCGGTTTGTCAAGAACATGATCGCCGGCGCCGGCGGTATCGATGTGGCCATGCTGGTGGTGGCCGCGGATGACGGTTGGATGCCGCAGAGCCAGGAACACTTTCAGGTTATCCGGCTACTGGGGATCAAGTCCGGTTTAATCGTTATCAACAAGATTGACCTGGCCGACAGTGACTGGCTTCAACTGCTCAAGCAGGACATCAGAGATAAAGTGCACGGTTCGTTTCTGGCGGAGGCTCCGGTTCTGTCGGTGTCGGCCGAAACCGGTGACGGCTTTGATGCCCTGCGCCGGCACCTTGACCGTCTGGCCGAACAGACCGCAACCGCCAGAGATATCGACCGAGCCCGTCTGTATATCGACCGATCGTTTGTGAGCCAGGGAGTCGGCGGCGTTGTAACCGGCACCCTGCGGGGCGGCCGGCTCTCGGTGGGCCGGACGGTGGCGTTGTGGCCGGCCATGACTACCGGCAAGATTCGCTCTTTGCAGACCAATAACCGGGAAGTGTCCGTGGCACTGCCGGGACAGCGGACGGCTGTGGCCTTTACCGGTGTCAACCGGGAGGTACTGGTTCGTGGGGGTGTTGTCTCCGACAGGCTGGACCTGTCCTTCTTCAGGGAACATCCGGTGCTGGCTCTCTCGGTGGAGGTCATCTCCGAAGCGCCGGTGGCACTTGTTGACCGTCGGCGACTGCTGGTGATTGCCGGTACTTCCGAGATGGAAGGGGAAATCCGCCTGTTCGACCGTAAAAAGATCGGACCCGGAGAAACGGGTGTCATGTTCTTCAAGCCTGACACCCCTCCGTATTGCCTCGTTGGGGACCACTATATCGCCCGGCTGCCGACACCGATGGTGACTCTGGGCGGCGGTCGCGTACTGGATCACCTCACGCATTTCCCGCGACGGAAACAGTTGGATGACTATCGTTACCTGCTGTCCCGACTGGACGGTGACCTTCGCAGCCTGGTCGTCAGCGAGTTGCAAAAGCGGGTCGTGGCTACGGCCGCTGACTTGCTGCGGGAAGCTGATTGGTCCGCAGTCGATGTTGGTGCGGCCGTGTCATCTCTGGTCGAGGAGAAGGTGCTCGGTACGTCCGGCCGGTACGTTTACCACGCCGATACCATTGAAACCACCGGTCACCGGTTCACTCAGCGAGTTCAGGAATTTCTCGAAGCTAAGCCGCACCTGGTCGGACTTTCGTTCGAAGAGTTGACCAGGGTATCCGGGTTGGATGAGGTCACACTGCGGGTATTGCTGGATTACCTGGTGGCGACCGGACGGATAACGGTAGTCGCCGACAAGTACAACCTGGCCGGACGGAGCAGGGAGTTGAAAGGTGCCGTCAGGGAGGCGCATCGGTCAATCATGAGCAATCTGAAAAAGCAACCGTACTCCCCGCCGTCATTGAGCACGCTGGCCTCCGGCGGCAAGAACCATAAGGAAGCCATCAAATACATTATCGAAATGGGTGAAGCCTACAAGTGCGGGTCGGCTTTTCTGTTTTTGGCTCAAACGTGGCGCGAGATCGTGGCCTTTATCAAAGAGAGCCTGAACCAGTCCGGGAAACTGGCCGTGGCCGATCTCAGGGACCGGTTTGGTTTCACGCGCAAGTATGCTATTCCGATTCTGGAGGAGACCGACCGCATCAAACTGACCCGTCGCGAGGGCGATATTCGTGTCAAAGGAGATAAATTTGCCGACCGGAACACTGCTTCATAACGCTCGCATTTACACGCTTTCGGAAGACGTTGTGGTTGATTCAATGGCCATGCGTCATGGCTGCGTTCAGGCTATCGGTCACAACCTGCAACACGCCGGTGAATTCCGAAGCTACCGGCGCTGGAACCTTGACGGCCGGACGGTAGTGCCGGGGTTCGTCGATGCCCACACGCACTTTCTTTATTTTGCGTTGTCACTGGGGCATGTTCGACTTTATGGCCTCAATTCGCCGGAGGCCTGTCTGAAAGAGATCGAGAAGTTTTCTCGTCGGCTGGGACGTGACGAATGGGTTGTCGGCGAAGGCTACGCTGTTAATAGCTTCCGTCAGCGAGTACAGCCGGACCGGTTCATGCTGGACCGGGTCACCGGTGGCCGACCGGCTTTAATTTTCTCAAAAGATGGTCACTCCGCCTGGGTCAACAGCCGCGCCCTTCAGATAGCCGGGATTTCCCGGAAGACTCGCGATCCGTCAGGTGGTGAGATTGTCCGTGATGAAGACGGTACACCTACCGGTATTCTGCGCGAATATGCCGCCTACGGACAGATTTACAGCCTTATTCCGCTACCTCCGCGCCGGAAGATTGATCGCTGTTACCGCCAGGCGCTTAACCTGGCCTATCGCAAAGGTGTGACCGGTGTACATTCGTTTGATGGCCCGAACGGGTTTGCTTATTTCAGCGAACTGGCCGAAAAGAACCGGGTGGGTCTGCGGATCAACTACTATGCGCCGGCCAGGCTGCTGCCGCAGTTGCGTCGCACCGACACCCGCTACGGCACCGGCACCGACTATTTTCGGATTGCCGGCATCAAGGTATTTGCCGACGGATCCCTGGGCAGCCAGACGGCACTCTGTTTCCGGCGTTACCTCGGGAGCCGCAATCAGTACGGGATTGAGATAACTTCCTCTGACGGGATTCGGCGGCTGTCGCGCTCGGCGGCCCGGTTGGGTTTGCCCTGCGCTGTTCATGCTATCGGTGATAAGGCCGTGGCCAATGTGCTTGACGCTCTCGAAGACTGCCCCCCCTTGCCGCCCGGCGCCCGTCACCGGATCGAACACCTGCAAATGGTGCGCCGCAAAGACCTCCCCCGCCTCAAACGGTTGAATATCATAGCCTCGATGCAACCCTCGCACTGTCCCGCCGACATCGCCCTGGTGCGTCGTTACTGGGGAGCGCGTGGAGTCAATGCCTATATCTTCCGTATATTGCTGGACAAGGGTATAGACCTGGCATTCGGCTCTGATGTGCCCATCGAGCCGCTCGATCCCATTGGCGGCATCGCTGCTGCCGTGCGGCGCGCACGACCGGGCAGCCGAGACGTTTTCTACCCTGAACAGAAGATCAGTGCCCGGGAAGCGCTGTACAATTTCACCGTCGGACCGGCGATTGCCGCCGGTCAAAGTCACCAGCGCGGCTGTCTGCTGCCGGGATATCCGGCCGATTTGGTGGTCCTGTCGGACGATATTACCAGGGTGCCGCCACGCCGTATCTGCGATGTTCAGGTGCTGGCGACGGTCCTGAACGGTCGTGTGAAATACGCCGATAGTTCTCTGCGGCTATGAAACCGGCCCTGAGGGGGCACCCGAAAAGAGGCTGTCCCCGAAAGTCAGTTTTGGGCACATCGAACATTGCATCTAATAAATCATCATTCGGTAAACCCGCGTAGTGGCGGGGTGGCAAGCCACTACTTCTCTATATCGCGTAGAGGCGGGCCTTGTGTCCGCCGGTAGCATTGCCACCTTTATTGGCGGGAGACAAGCCCCCCTCTATGCGTATCAGAACAATCACTTATGGGGAGACGCCCGAAAAGGTTTGACACCGATTCCAATTAAGGGCATATTATACCTGTCATGAGCACCAAAGTCCTAAAACTGAATCAATCAGTCATACTTGTCCTGCTCCTGTTGTTCTGCCTGCCCCTGGTGGTAATCGCACAGGAACCGTCGTCCGAGACGAACGACTCGGCGGTTGTTACCCAACCCTCTGAGATAGTCGACTCCCTGGAAGCAGAAGAACCGATATCGCCGACGCTGGTCTACACGATGATTATCGAAGGTGCCATCGGCACCGTTACCGATGACCGCATTGCCGAGGCTATCGAAACTGCCGAGGACGACGGCGCCGGACTGCTGGTCATCTTCCTGGATACTCCCGGCGGTTTCACCAGACCAACCTGGTCGATCTGCAAGAACATTCTCAATTCGCACGTACCGATCTGCATCTATATCGCTCCCTCCGGCGCGCGGGCCGGTTCGGCCGGGGTGTACATGACCTACGCCGCCCACTTTGCCGCCATGGCGCCATCGACTAATATCGGCGCGGCGCATCCCGTTTCCGGTGCCGGGGAAGAAATCGACTCGGTTATGAACGAGAAGATTACCAACGACGCCGTGGCCCAGATAAAAGCCGCCGCTGAGAAACACGGCCGCAATGCCGAGTGGGCCGAAAAAGCGGTGCGTGAGTCGGTCTCGATTACCGACAACGAAGCGCTCGAATTGAAAGTCATCGACCTGCGGGCCAAAAACCTTTCGGAGCTCCTTGAGAAACTGGACGGTCGCGAGGCCGATCTGCCGTATGGCAAGACGAAGATGCTCCTCAAGCACACCCGGACCAAAGAAATAAAGATCACTTTCATTCAACGGGTGCTGAAGATCATCACCCAGCCGGATATCGCACTGATTCTCTTCTCGATCGGTGGCCTGGGTATCGTACTCGAACTGTACAACCCCGGTGCGATTCTTCCCGGTGTGGTGGGAGCGATTTCACTGATACTGGCCTTCTACTCGTTTCAGACGCTGCCGATCAACTACGCCGGGCTGGCCCTGATTATTCTGGCTATCATACTGTTTATTGCCGAGATAAAAATCGTCAGTCACGGGATGCTGACTGTCGGGGGTGTGATCTCATTTTTCCTGGGAGGTATGATGCTTATTGATACTGCCGATCCCGCCCTGGGTATTTCCATGTCGCTGCTGATCACAATGGTTGTAACTGTCGGTCTGATTCTGCTGCTGGTTAGCTGGTTGGTGGTCAAGGCCTCTCGTGGTCGGCCGGCGGTGGGCTGGGAGGGGATGATCGGCAAGACAGCCGAGGTGCGTCCCAATGGATTTGTATATGTTGACGGCGCTTTGTGGAAAGCCGTGTCGGGAGAGGAGCTTGAGGCCGGCGAAATGGTTGAGATCGTGGGTGTCGACAAGCTCCTGCTGAAAGTGAAAAGAACGGATTCGTAAAATAACAGGAGGGATGTCATGAATCTGGCAACAGTTGCAATCCTTGTCTTTTTTGGCTTGATCATCCTGTTCAACATGATCAAGATTCTCCGCGAGTACGAGCGGGGAGTGATTTTCCGGCTGGGTCGTTTGATCGGCGCCAAGGGACCGGGGCTGATCATTTTGATTCCCATCATCGATAAGATGGTGCGTGTCGATTTGCGTGTGATTACCTACGACGTACCGCCCCAGGATATCATCACCAGGGACAACGTCTCGGTCAAGGTGAACGCTGTTTTGTATTTCCAGGTGGTTGACGCCAACAAGTCCATCGTCAGCGTGGCCAACTTCTTTGAAGCGACGTCGCAGATCGCCCAGACGACGTTGCGGTCGGTGCTGGGACAAGTCGAGTTGGATGACCTGCTCACCAACCGGGAGAAGATCAACTCTGAGCTGCAACGCATTATCGACGACCAGACCGAGCCGTGGGGGATCAAGGTCAGCGTGGTCGAGGTCAAGAACGTCGATCTGCCGCCGGAGATGACGCGCGCTATCGCCAAGCAGGCCGAGGCCGAGCGTGAGCGGCGAGCTAAGGTTATTCACGCCGAAGGTGAGTTCCAGGCATCGCAAAAGCTTGCCGACGCGGCCAAGGTTATCGCCACGGCGCCCAACGCCATGCAACTGCGGTTCCTGCAGACGTTGACCGAAGTTGCCGCTGAGCGCAACTCAACACTGATTTTCCCGGTGCCCATCGACCTGCTCGGTTCTCTCAAGGGTTTCCTCGACCGAGGCAGCACGACAAAAGAAGACTGAGCGTAGGGTTACAAACTGACGAACCGGCTAATGTTGTCAGGTTGACTGGCAGGATAGAGGGTGAGCTATGTCGTCAGTGAATGACGAAGACTGCGGCAATTTCCTAGATTACCGGAGGCAACTCGACAGCGTTAAGAGCGAGCAGATACGGTCATTTGACAAGCACATCCTGGCGGTCGCATCCGGTGCTTTCGGCATCTTGATCTTTTTTGTAAAAGATAATAGTATTGAGAGTTGGAACTGTACGGTGCTACTCGCGTCGGTAGAGCAAAAAAGGTGTTGACAAACAACAAGATAACTGCTATTTTTAAGTTGTGGTCAAGGTGCCCGTAGAACCTGACCGATGCTTTGAAGCTCTCACCACACTCACGAATAAAAATATGATGTAATAAACTTAACACAAGGAGTGCTCCCATGAAGCGCGTGTTTACAATTGCAATTGCGCTGATGCTGGTCCTGATCGTGTCGGACGTCTCGTTCTCCCGAGAACAGCCTTACAACTACAGGGACCCGTCCCAGGGTGATGATCACACCTGGGGAGGCGAACAGCGTTGGAATGACGGTATCGATCTGGCCCCCGGCAACGGAGGCTTTGTCCCGGTGGGATCGAGTTTCGCACACCTGGATTTGCTGATCAACATCGTTTGGGGTGATTGGTTTTACGGTAATTCCTGGATCAGGAATATGAACCAGGTCACTCACTTTTACATCATTCCCAACGGAGATAACCAGGGGGGAGATTCGAATCCGACTGAGAACGACAAGGGTAGCACGAGATGAAGAAGGCACATAAAGATTGTGACTTCCGCCACGCCATGAATCACTACATGGCGTGTCTGATCCAGAAACGGGACTTCTCCGCCGCCGTCAAGTACTACGAAGACAACCGGGGCGAGCTTGGGGCCGCGGCTGGTACGCCGGTCGGATCAGTTCTTCGTCATGCAGCCGAAGCCTACGCTTCTCTCTCGAACTACCCGGCCGCTCTGAAAACAGCGCGACTGGCGCAGAATCGGGTGGCGCAGGAAGGCGACAGCCGGGACCTGGCCGAGACGTTCCTTACTCTCGGCGGTATCCTGCGCGACATGTGCGAGTTCAAAGAGGCGGAAAAGGCTTTCCGGGATGCCGAATCAATCTTCCGACGTCAGGATTATCCTGAAGGTCAGAGCCGGGCGCTGAATTTGCTGGCCGGTCTGTTTTACAAACGGTCCGACTACCGCAACGCGCTTTCGGTGCTGACCGACGCCGTGGAAATTATTCGAAAGCTGGGCGATGAACGGAAACTGGCGTATATGATGGGCAATATCGGTCGCATCCACACTTTCCTGGGAGATTTCAGCAAAGCTGAAGAACATCTTCAGATGAATGTCGATCTCTCCGGGGAACTGGGCGACATCTCGGAAACGATCCGGGCCGGTATTGCTCTGGGATATGTCTATGTCCAGCAGGACCGGTTCAGTGAGGCCGAGCAGATGCTTGACAAGGCCGACCGGCAGATGGCTGCCCTTAACGGGCGACGCAACGAAGTAATCAGCCTGACCTATCGGGGCGAGCTCTACTATCGTTGGGGTCGCTTGCCGGAGGCGCAACAGGCGCTGGACAGTGCCCGCCGACTGGCGGAGGAAATCACTCCCAACACTACTCTGACGGCACGCGTGCTGAGACACCTGGCCGAACTGCACCTGCTGAAGCAGGAATTCTCGGCTGCCCGACAGTGCGCTTCCAGGGCCATGACTATCATGGACCGGGCCGGCAACAGCGTTGAGATCGGCGCCCTCCTGAGAATCAAGGCGGTCATAGCCGAAGCCGACGGTAACGAGTCCGAGGGACGGAAGTACTTTGCTCAAGCCCTGGAACTCATTCGCGAAAGCGGAGTACGCTTCGAACTGGCCCGGACGCTGGTCCAGGCCGGTCAATCGAGTCTCTTCACTGCCAGACAGCGGCTGGTCTACCTCTTCCGAGCCGAAGAGTTCTACCGTCGTCACGCTCTGACGACCAGACTTCAAGAAGTGGATAAGATAATCAACGGGATCGATTATCCGCTGACCTCTTCAGTTGCCGATCAGACAGCAGGTTCTGTTGGCCGGGTCAACTCGAACGATTACCTGACGGCCTGCCCGGTTATCAAGCGTTTCCTGTCGCAATTACCGGCCATCGCCCGTTCCGATCTGCCGTTGCTCCTGACCGGAGAAACCGGCGTCGGCAAGGACCACCTGGCTCGCTACTATCATTCGCTGGTGCGTCCACAGGCTCCCCTGGTTGCGGTCAATTGTGCTTCTTTCCCGGAAACGCTTCTGGAATCGGAACTGTTCGGTTACCATCGGGGCGCCTTCACGGGAGCCGATACCGACAAACCGGGGCTGTTCGTGGTCGCCAATCAAGGTGTTCTTTACCTGGATGAGATCGGCGACATGCCGTTGGTACTTCAGGCCAAGCTGCTGGGCGTGTTGGAAACGCGCCGAGTGATACCGCTGGGCTCCACCGAGGAAGTACAGCTTGATATCAAACTGGTTGTGGCCACCAACAAGAACCTCGAAGATATGGTCGATCGAGGCGAGTTCAGACGTGACCTGTTCTACCGACTGAGCGGATTCGCTTTCCATATCCCGGCCCTGCGCGAGCGGAAAGAGGATATCCCGCTGCTGTTGGCACACTTCATGAAAAACAGCCGGCTGCTTAAAAGCAACGGCCCGCCTCCGACCGAACTGGTGCACCAGTTTATCGAGCATAACTGGCCCGGCAACACCCGCGAACTGCACAACAAGATCAGACAACTGGAAGTCATGGTTGAACTGGTGAAAGAAGGCGACCTGGTCGAGTTGTCACGATCGATCTTTTTGCCCGAACGGGAGCAGGTTTCCCAATCACTGTTCGAGCGGGTTGAACAACTGGAACGTCGGATGATAGTCGAAGCTTTGCTGGCCAGCCGCGGCAACAAGTCCGAGGCGGCCCGCATATTGGGAATCCATGAGGCGACCATTCGAACAAAAGTAAGACGGTACCAGATCAATCTGGAAGGAGGTGTCGTCCACTGAGACGGTTCTCTAACTAAAAAGCGGACAACTAATCAGCAGTCTCGACTCCGTACTCTTCGCCTGGATCCGGCTCCGTGCGGTAACCGGTAGTTGCCGTACGGCCAGATCAGCATTTGGTGGCTATGGGTGATAGTATCGCTGATCTTGCCGGTCGTGAGCGGATACGAGGTGTACCAGTTGCTGTGCAATAACGGTAAGCGCTTGACAAACAGGTGCTTACCGTCTTTTTTTGTGATCGGATTCGTATAATCATACGATTCACCGGCTCTTTCAGTTCTCCTAAGACCCGACAGCTACAAACCAATCTGTTGTAACACAATCAGATAACACCATTGAACGGGCTCACTGAGACAAGCGGCACCGACATTGCTACTATGTGTAGTGTCATTTTTGCTCCAGCGCTGCTGTTAGTGCTTGGTTTTATTCTTTCTCTTTGGCAGACGCCGACTCGCATTCGAGGGGAGTGTGAGCGGCGTCTCATTATTTCAATGCTGCCCGTAGAGATTCCAAATCGTGTGGCTTTTATGTAACCGGAAGCCAATGCCCACAATCATGGTGCGCGTTGTAGTCTCGATCAAATCGGTTTGCTTTTATCATGCCATGGTTTATCTTTTGATCCTATGTCCAGAAACGCTCTCGGACTCATCGAAACTCAAGGGTTGGTTGCCGCTATCGAGGCTACCGACGCCGCCGCCAAGGCAGCCGGGGTGATTATTGCCTCGGTGGAGGTGACCGATGCCGCCTACCTGACTATCAAAATCGAAGGGGACCTGGGAGCAGTACAGACAGCCGTGGAAGCGGGAGCACGAGCCGCCAGGAGAGTGGGCGAACTTGTTGCCGTGCATGTGATCCCCCGCCCGGACGAGGGGCTGGAACCGATCATGCCACGGCGACGCTACGTGTCCGGGTATCATCCCGATGATGACCGGCCGTCGCTGAGTGCGGGCGACGGAGAACCGGACCTGCCTGCCTCCCTTGTTCCCGAGACTCCGGCTAAAAAACGGACTCGGAGCACCCCGCCGCCGGCCCGCGGGCCGGATGAGACCGACCTGTTGAAGATGACAGTACCGCAACTTCGCCGTTTTACGCGACGTTTCAAACAGTTGGAATTGAAAGGCCGCGAAATCTCCACAGCAAACAAGCAGCAGCTTATCGACGCCATCAAGCGCGTCCTGCAAATGGATTGAGAATATGTTTATAGGCAAAGTCGTCGGCTCCCTGTGGGCCACCAGGAAAACCACCAATACGGAAGGGCTGAAGTTCCTTATCATACAGCCCTACAACCTCAGCCAGGCACCCAATACCGATACGATTGTGGCGGCCGATATTCTCGGCGCCGGTGAGGGAGAGATTGTCATGGTCGCGTACGGCCGCGCCGCCAGGCTGGCGATAGGCAAGGAAAACAGCTCCATCGAGGCAGCCGTAACCGCTATCATCGACGAGTACGAAGTCCAGCCGGAGCATTACCGGGGCGATCTCGACCCCGACAGGATCAAGTACAAGAAAACACTGGAGGGATAAGCGTGATAATAAGCGTGCGTGAAATCAGATGGTACCACATGGTATTGATTGTCTGCGGCCTGGCGCTGGTCGTAGCGGCAGTATTGTACATCACGAGTGGTGACTTCCGCGAGCGACTGTCCTACCGCAACAACGAAGACGGTGAATAGTTATGTAGGTCTTTGTCATGCATGAAGAAATTTTCAGGCTGGGTGGCCCACCTTTCAGGTGGGTTTCTTAATGAGCATGAACCGGGCAGATAGGTAACACATGTTCCCACCATAAATGGTGGCGACCAGAGAAGATGGCAGGGGTGGCGCACCTCTTGGGGCTTGTTGATAAAGTCCCGGTTGATAGTTGCGGCAGGTCTTGCGAATCCATATCAGTGGATTTGTGTGACCTGCCGCTCTTGTCCACCAAGAACTTATGTGTCAGGTCA
>SDBU01003585.1_pt1 | contig 19636 bp, 16 predicted proteins | sample 2277071 | NCBI WGS metagenome assembly SDBU01 (sample SAMN10397929, study PRJNA504765) | marine sediment metagenome | isolation source: marine sediment core GS08_GC12, 126 cmbsf | place: Arctic Ocean: Gakkel Ridge, Loki's castle | collected 2008 | reverse complement strand
GGCGTTCCGTTCTTCTTCAACGCCAGCCGCAACGATAGCTTCCAGGGCATCGACCGACGGGAGTTGCACTGCCAGTGGTGCACGAAGGCATTCCGGAAATACATGCAGGCCTGTACGACGGTGATCCACCACGAGCGGGGCGGGCACGGGAGCGTGGGATCGCGCGATCTGATCGAGGCCTGGCTGGAAGAGGTCCTGGCGCTTCGCCTGCCGAAGTCGCTGCCGACCGACGGGTCGCCTTACAGGCTCACTCCCATCAATCCGCACAGGGTGGGCGGGCTGGTCTTTGCGAATCTCGCCAAGGACGCCGAAGGGCTGACAATCCATACCGACGTGGCGATCGGCCCTGTGTCGTTGGTGCGGGTGCGCGACCGCGCCAAGTGCAACTGGTGGATACCCGGCGGCAAGTCGGCGGCCATCTACGTCGACTGGGTGAAGCGCAACGGCGGCAAAGTCACGCGCGACATGACCGCCAAGTTCCCTCATTAACAGTCACGGTCAAGGGCCGCCCGACGATTTCACCCCGCCGGGTCAGAGCAAGGGACCCGACCGTTGGCGCTACCGGAGCAGCCGCGAGCACGCTGGCGCCCGGCTGACCGCCTCCTTCACCGCCGCATCCGGCAGCCCCACCAGCCGAATCTCCCCCAGCCCCCCGCGAGCCACGTCCACCTCCACCTCGCACGCCGCCGCGTCAATGCCCTGCAACACCATGCTATGAATGCTGGAAATCATGCCCCACGCTCCCTGGATACACACCGCGGCGATCGTGGTTGCTTCGCTGCGCTCCACAGCCCACGGCACCCCCTATGGATGCGAGAAATCATGCCCAAGCTCCCAGGTTCGTTGAGCTTGGACCGTGGGCTTCACAAGAAGGAATGCAGAGCCGAAAAGTAGCCTGTCCCCTATGTCACCCCCTATGTCACCCTATACTACTAACATTCAAGATATCGAATTGCTTTTGCACTTCCTTGCGCCTTCTGTTGTAACTCCGGTGATTGTCTGTCGTTGAGTTCTCTGCGATCTCTGTGATCTCTGTGGTGAATTCGCCGCTGACGCCAACGCGGAGCAAGCTCCGCCGCTAAACGCTGATGTCGATCCTTTTTGTTCTGCGGTGGCTTTATCTGCGTTCATCTGCGTTCATCTGTGGCTGATTCTCTTTGGTTGCGGCCCGTGGCCGCGCTAGGTCACCCTATGTCACCCCAGGCAAGGCACGGCTTTTCAAGCCGTCGCACCCCTCAGTCAGCCAACGCCGGCCAACACGGCCACCCGCCTTATGCCTGTGTGCCATGTCGATCTCCTCTGGAATTCTCGGCCTGCTGGGATTACAGTGTACCGCATAGGGTTCGCATTCTAGAAGGAAGACACAGATGATGAACAAGCAGATCGCGTACTTGGGGATGGCCTGTCTTGGACTGGCGATGCTAGGCGGCTGCGCCGAGCCGCCGACGGTCAAGACGCTCGACATCGAACCGCGCGACGCCCGCTCGGTCACGCCGCGCGTCAGTCGCTGGCCGAAGGTCCACGAACAGTTGCTCGAGGAAATCAAGCAGCAGGAGAAGGTCGACATGGTTTTCTTCGGCGACTCGATCACGTACTGCTGGAAGACCCCGCCGGGCCAGGTGATATGGAAGGCATTCTACGCGGATCGCAACGTCCTGAATCTCGGCGTCGGCGGCGAGATGACCGAGCAGGTGATCTGGCGAATGCAGAACGGCCACGCCGACGGGTACAAGGCCAAGCTGGCCGTGCTGATGATCGGCACGAACAACAGCCGGCGGGATACGGGCGTCGAGATCGCCGCCGGCGTCCGCGAGATCCTCGTCGAGTGGTTCACGCATCAGCCGCAATCCAAGATGCTCGTGCTGGGGATCTTCCCCCGAGGCGAGACGCCCGCCGACCCGCGCCGCCAGACCTGCATCCAGGCCAACGAACTGATTGCCAAGCTCCACGACGGCCGACGGGTGTTCTACATGGACATCGGCGAGAAGTACCTCGACGACGAGGGCGTGCTCTCACGGAAGATCATGCCCGATCTGCTGCACCCCGAAAGCGAGATCGGCTATCGGATCTGGGCCGAGGCGATCGAGCCGTTCGTTGAAGAGACACTGGGCGAATAGCCCATGGATGAACTGTCACGACACAATCATGAGCACTGGAACGGCTCGGGCGAGGCCGAGCCCGGCTCGTGGAACCACTTCTGTTCCGTCGCGCCGCCGTGGCTGGCGATCCGGGCTTACGATTCGGCCCATGGCCCCGGACGGTCACGCGTTGCGGGGCCACATCACGCCGCCTCTTCCGCCCGCTGCCAGAGCCGCCACCACCTGCCGCCGGAAACTCATGCTGTACCGCATCACCGTTCTGCTCTCCATCGTATGCTCCTGAAACGGCCATCACTGAAACCATGTGACAACCTACTCCAGGACAAGACATCCGGGAAATCCGGGGTTGAAGGTGTCCAAACTTATTTCGACACCTAGAATACGCCGCTTCTTCTTACACCGCCAATCCACAACTTTCGGTTATACTTCGCCCGACCCAGGGACGTCTGGCGGGCGTCTCATGGCCGGATGGAGTTTTCGGGATGGCCAGATCGAGTAATGGCCAAGAAGGAAATATTTTTTCTTGGATTTCCGCGCGCCGGGACGGATAATGTGTCGAAAATAGGGCCGGTGGTGGCTGAGGAGAGGTTCCTCTCGCTACCGGCGAATTCGGGTGGCATCCGTTTTTGTTTGCAGCTTGCACCCAGGTTTCCCGCCCCTGTGAATGTTCTCTCTTCACCGCCGCGGATCAGTTGGCTTGGATGAGCACGCTCGTGAATCCGATGTGCTGATTCTTGAAGGAGCCATACATATGGCAACCGGTAAGGTGAAATGGTTTAACGATTCCAAGGGCTTTGGTTTCATCGAGACTGATGATGGCGGCGACGTTTTCGTCCACCACAACGACATCCAGGCCGAAGGCTACAAGTCGCTCGCGGAAGGCGAGGCGGTCTCGTTTGAGGTCGTCCAGGGCGAAAAGGGCCCCCGGGCCGCGAACGTCGTCAAGGTTTAGCGTCACGCCCAACCTGTAAAGAACGGCGCCGCCTTTCGGGGAGGCGTTGTTTTTTTTGCCCCGTCGTACGTCCGTACTGACGCGGTCCGCGACCGAGCGTGGTCCAAACCTTCATGAACTCTCTGCTCGACGAAGAAGTGACGGACTGGCTGTTCTTCGCCCGGCGGGCATGATCGGCGCGTGGCCGGAATGGGTGGGAATGCCGGCGAAAACAGTTAACCCCATCGCCCGTCAAGTACGGTAGCCGGGTGACTTGCAAGTCGCCCGGCTGCCTTGGCCTGCGATAACATGGCGTTCAGGATCTGTGACGAGATGGCCCTTCAGGGAGTTCGTGGATGACGTCCCAACGCAAGTTGACGTTGGTGATTATGGCGATTGTGTTTGTCCTGGTGGGGCCCTACTTCATCTGGCACGAGCAGATGGATGCCTACTTCGCCTCCGAGAGCTATCGGCAATGGCTGATATCCGTTCGGCCCTATGCGTGGATGGTCGGCATCGGCCTGATCGTCTGCGACCTGTTCCTGCCGATCCCGGTGCCTCCCATAATGGCAGCCATGGGGGCTCTGTATGGAACAGTTGTAGGCGGACTCATTGCGACAACTGGGTCGATCCTTGCTGGATTGTGCGCGTACGGTTTGTCGCGTCTGCTGGGTCTCAAAGCGGCTCGATCGCTGGCCAGCGAAGGCGAGCTTGCCGACCTGCAACGCTTTTTCGATTCATGGGGTGCCGCCGGCATCATCGCGTCGAGGGCATTGCCGGTGATCCCCGAGGTGATGACGATCCTGGCGGGCCTGGCGAAGATGCACTTTGGGCGGTTCATGCTGTCGCTCTCCCTCGGTTCTGTTCCCGTGGGCTTCGCCCTTGCCTGGGTGGGCGAGGCGGCGGGGACCTCGTCGTCGCTCTTGCTCGTATTGACGCTCATTCCGGCGTGCGGGTGGTGCATCTACGTGGTGGCGACCGGTCGACGGCGAAAGGCACTTCGGTGTCGGATGCGGGAGCGGCGCAAACCGTGAGGTTGTCCCTCCCGAGAACGCCATCCGCCCACGAAGCGGTGGCCCTATGGGGGCCACTATCCCTCCCGAGAACTCCGTCCATCTTGATTCTACAGCACTTACGCCGCCTACTGACGGACCGCATCTATCGTAGGATCTCGCCTCGCGGCGAGTTGACGGAGGTGAAGCGATGGGCATTACGGCGCCCGGCGGTAGGATCGTCGTCTCTGAAATCAGCCTATGTACACGGTCTTGCCGCTGCCGGGCGGGCCCGATCATGAGGATATTGTGATGGCCGGCCGCGGCCACCGTCAGCGCTCGCTTGGCCGCCGCCTGGCCGCGAACGTCGCCGAAGTCCGCGTCGTAGCTGCTCGCCTCGGCGAACACCACGTTCAGGTCGACCGTTGTGGCGTCGATGGGCAGCTCGTCGGTGAGGAACCCCACCGCCTGGGTCAGCGTTCGGCACCCGATGACCTCCAGCCCGTCCACCACGGCCCCGCCTCGCGGGCGTTGTCGCGCTGCAGGATGATCCCGTCGAGTGACTGCCGCTTCGCCTGCATGGCCGCCGCCCCGGACCCCGAATCACAAGCCCCCAGGTCGCAAATCCCCTCCAGCCTTGAATATCCAACATCCAACAAGGAATGTCCAATGTCCAAGGTCGGAGTCGCTATCGCTCCTCATTCTTCTTGGCGGTTTCGACACTCGTGAACGGGATTGCAGTCAGTTCATCTGTTTCCTGTAGAAGCCGAGCAAGCAGGGCCACAGATTCAACCACACGGTCCTGCGGATCGTATGGTCTTTCCTTGGTGATTGGATATTCCTTGTTGGATGTTGGATATTCAGCTCCCCTTCAAGCGCTTCGTTTTATGTCTCCTCCGCGGGAGCAGGTCACGAACATGTTCTGGTTTGAGTGACTCTATGCGGCGGGGCTGAGCTTAACTTCATGACATTCGTTCCTGAGCCGAATGTCCTGCGCAAAACGAACGGGGCGGCCTGTTGTTCAGGCCGCCCCGTGATGCGTTCCTGGTTGCTCTTGCGTCTTCGCGGTTATGCGCGTTTGCGGCGACGCAGCAGGCCCAATCCGCCAAGAGCCAGAAGGCTCATCGTTGCCGGTTCGGGGACAACCTCGTCGAACGTCGTGGCGATGCGGATCTCGTCGACGAGGAACTTGAGGCCCATGAAGGTTATGGTGTCAAGAGCGCTTTGATCCAGGTCCGGCTGATTCGCCAGAGCCCAGTTAGCGCTGGAGAGATTGGGTTGGGCGACAATCGCCAGGTCGAATTCCGCCTCGCTTATCGTGTCCGCTTCCAGGAAACGGACGAGCGAGATGATATCTTTAGAGCCGGCGTCGGCCCATTCGAGCTTGATGATTACAAAGTTTGGCGCGCCGAAATCACCGTTGGGATAAAACTCAACCCAATCGAAACCGTCGGCATTAGGCACTTCGTGTGCGCCATCTCCATACGAATTGCCCGCAATCGCGCCCGTCACATTGTTGTACTGGCCGAGATTGTAGAACATTGGGTAGATATCGGTTCGATTGTTGCGCGTCGGGCCGCCGCCGGTACCGAATCCGCTGAACCCATCTGGACCAATGCCACCGTAATTAGCGCCGCGGGCTCCCTGTGGCGCCGGGTCCGTTCCGAGCACCATGTTCGGGTGTTCCTCGTTGCGGTCCCAGCCCCGAATCGACACGTAGCTGATCCAGGTTGTGCTGCCGGATGTGAACGAGTCAGTCACGCTGGTAGCAAGCGCAATGGAAGCATCCATATTGCGGCCGATCTCAGTATCCAAGTCCGGATCGAGGCCTCTATCTTCCGGACCGTGAAGTCCAACATAGCCACCCGACGTCGCCACGTTGGCAACCGTACCGTCGAACATATTGCGCACCGGACCGGGGGCGACGACGATTCCCGTAGTGTCGCCTTCCTGGTGGACACGCCAATCACTGGTGAGAGTTTCCCAGGCCGTCCAGGTACCTGTGGTGCCTAATGCGCCGCCCTGCCCGGTGAGCCCCCCGTCCGGGTAGGCGAACGGCTCGTAGACGAGCAACGCGGCCGAGGCCGATCCGGCCGTGAGGGCGAGGGTTGCCATCGCCACGACGGCGAGGGTCAATACGGTTGTGGTTCGGTTCATGACGTGGTTCCTCCGGTTACGCGGCTCCGCAAATGGGTCCACAACACATATTGCAGCCACTTGCATTCTACTCTCCTTTGCGTCTCCTTTGCCGACGGCCTGCATGCATAGACATGTGCAAACCGTGCGGACAAACCGCACAAATCTTGCCGATGGGAACTTGGCCGGGCGGCCTTCGCGGAGGTGGGTAAGCGAGACCCACTCCGACGAGTTTGAGGACCAACAGCTCCGCCGCTCCCTAGCGGGACCAGAGCAACCATGAGTATAGCACATCTGCCGGTATTGTCAAGGGGTTTTTTCGTGTTGCTAGGGGTTTTTTCGTGCTGCTATAGGACACTCGACCCTGTTTTTGCGACCCCGTCTCGGCCGCGTGGCGCAAGTGCTGTTTGTGGAAGTAGGTAGCACCCCTACGATGGCATGGCCGCCCAAGCGTGAGGGTGTCCGATTATCCGACAGCGACCGGCGCTGCACCCACGTATCTGCAGGCTGATGAGGCAGATGGCCCATCGGCCCCGACCCCCGCCCTGCAAGATGGCCTCACCGCGCGCAAACGCGGCGGGCGGCCATCGTTGTTGATGACCGCCCGCCGCTGAATGTCAGGTCCTGCCGGTCAGGCAGGTTCCATAAGGCCTACTTACGGCGACGTCTCAGCACCGACAGGCCGCCGAGGCCCAGCAGCGCCAGCGTGGCCGGCTCGGGAACCGCGGCGCCCGGTGGCGGGGGGCCGGTCCAGTTGCCCAGCAGCACGGCCAGGTCGCTGTCGTCCACGTCGGTGTCGCCGAGGCTGACCTCGGTGAAGTTACCCAACTCCCACGTGGAGATGACCAACGGCTCACTCTCCCAGTTGCCCAGCAGGATCGCCAGGTCGGTATCGTCGACGAAGCCGTTGCGGTTGGCGTCACCGGGGATGTCCGGGTCCGGCGGCGTGCCGCCCGGCACGGCCTCATCGAACGTCGTGGCGACGCGGATCTCGTCGACGAAATACTTGAGGCCCATGAAGGTTATGGTGTCAAGCGTGCTTTGATCCAAGTCCGGCTTATTCGCCTCAGCCCAGTTAGCGCTGGAGAGATTGGGTTGGGCGGTAATCAGGGCGTCGAATGCCGCCTCGCTTATCGTGTCTTCTTGCAGGAACCGGGCGACCGAGATGACATCTTTAGAGCCGGCGTCGGCCCATTCGATCTTCATGACTACAACATTCGGCGCGCCGAACTCACCGCCAGGAGTAAATTCCTCCCAATCCATACTGTCGGCCTCAGACACTTCGAAAGCGCTTTGACTGTACGAATTGCCCGGAATCGCGCCCATCGTATTGTTGTACTGGCCGAGACTGTAAAACATCGGGTAGATATCGGTTCGATTGTTGCGCGTCGGGCCACCCCCAGTACCGAATCCGCTGAACCCAGTACCAATGCCACCGTAATTAGCGCCGCGGGCTCCCTGTGGCGCCGGGTCCGTACCGAGTACCAAGTTCGGCTGTTCCTCGTTCCTGTCCCAGCCCCGAATTGACACGTAGCTGAGCCAGGTTGTGCTGCCGGATGTGAACGTCGCGGTCACGGTGGAGTCCAGCGCGATATCCGCGGTCATATTGCGGCCGATTTCAGTATCCAAGTCCGGATCGAGGCCTCTATCGGCCGGACCGGGAAGTCCAGCATAGCCACCCGACGTCGCCAGGTTGGCAACCGTACCGTCGAACATATTGCGGGCAATCGGCGGACCGGGGGCGACGACGATACCGCTAGTGATGCCTTCCCCGTGGACATACCAATCAGCGCTGTGAGTATCCCAGGCTGTCCAGGTACCTGTCGTGCCTAATGCGCCGCCCTGCCCGGTGAGTGTAGACCCGTCCGCGTAGGCGAACGGTTCGTGGAGCAGCAGGGTGGCGTTGGCCGAGGTGGCTGTCAGCGCGAGGGCTGCCATCGCCACGGCGGCGAGGGTCAGTACGGTCATGGTTGTGTTTCTTTTCATCGTTGCTCTCCTTTGCTACCTTGAGGTGACCTGACGAAGAATGCGCATCCATCGGCCGGTGAGCCTCCTTCGAACTGGCTTGGGCCGATCACTCGATGCTGCAACAGATACGTAACGACAACTATACACCATCCTCCTTTTCACTCCCCTAGGGTTCCGGAAGATCTGAAGCGTAATCCTACCTCCTGCGGAAAACGCAATTGATAAACGATGCATCCTAACCGACAGGCTGAAATCGAGCCCGGGAGGAGAGGGTTCTCCTTTGCACCTCCACCATCCTCGGTTAATTATAACTCGATTTGTGGAGTATGTCAAGCCAAATCACCCGTCGCATGAAAAAACAAAGGGTTCAATGTGGCTGGAAACGAAGCACTTACGGCAAGTTCAAGTACCTAAGAACGTTACAGAGCAGGCGTGTCTTTACCGGCGGAGCCCGTCGCGATTCGGGGATAGAACGGGCGGAAGAACGGAGGCAGAGCAGGCGGCGGGAGCTTACCGGGGCCAAACGGACAGATGCCGTCGTGGCCTGGCGTTGAGGGCAACCCGCTCTGCTGGGGTCTACTCCTGCCTGCGGGCCGAGAGGTTCTACTTTCAAGGCTGCGACGCGGCCGGGCTATATAATGAAGCCAACTCAGTTCACAGCTCTGTCGGCCGCATGATAAACGCCGTCGGCGGCGACGACTCTGGCGCCGGCGAGGGAAACGCGGGTCGCGGCTTCGTCGAGCAAGGCGATGGCCTTGGCGGGCAGATGGCCCGGCAGGGCGTCGGCCGCCCGGATGCAGACCGGCAGGCAGGTTCCATCCACAAGGAGGCTACTTACGGCGACGTCTCAGCACCGACAGGCCGCCGAGGCCCAGCAGCGCCAGCGTGGCCGGCTCGGGAACCGCGGCACCGGCCGGCGGGGGGCCGGTCCAGTTGCCCAGCAGCACGGCCAAGTCGCTGTCGTCCACGTCGGTGTCGCCGAGGCTGACCTCGGTGAAGTTGCCCAACTCCCACGTGGAGATGACCAGCAGGTCACTCTCCCAGTTGCCCAGCAGGATCGCCAGGTCGGTATCGTCGACGAAGCCGTTGCGGTTGGCGTCACCGGGGATGTCCGGCACCACCACGTCGCCCGGCACCGCCTCATCGAACGTCGTGGCGACGCGAATCTCGTCGACGAAATACTTGAGGCCCATGAAGGTTATGGTGTCAAGATCCCCTTGAACCAGGTCCGGCTTATTCGCCTCATCCCAGTTAGCGCTGGAGAGATTGGGTTGGGCGGTAATCAGGGCGTCAAAGGCCGCTTCGGATATCGTGTCCTCTTGCAGGAACCGGGCGACCGTGATGATATCTTTACCGCCGTCGGCGTCCCATTGGAGCTTCATGACTACAACATTCGGCGCGCCGAAATCACCGTTGATATCAAACTCCTCCCAATCCATGCTGTCGGCCTCAGACACTTCGTGTGCGTCATCCTGGTACGAATTGCCCGCAACGTCGCCCATCATATTGGAGACCTGGCCGACATTGTAGAACATCGGGAAGATGTCGGTCCGATTGCCTCGCGGCGGGCCGCCGCCGGTACCGAATCCGCTGCCCCCAGTGCCAATGCCACCGTAATTGTTGCCGCCGGATTGAGTTGGCGCCGGGTCCGTTCCGAGTACCAAGTTCGGGTGGGTCTCGTTCCTGTCCCAGGCCCGAACCGACACGTAGCTGACCCAGGTGGTGGTGCCGGTTGTGAAGGTCGCGGTCACGGTGGGGTCCAGCGCGATGTCCGCGCTCATACTGCGGCCGATCTCATGATCCAAGTCCGGATCGGCACCTGTATCAGCCGGACCGGGAAGTCCAGCATAGCCGCCCGAAGTCGCCAGGTTGTCAACCGTGCCGTCGAACACACCGCGAACGACCGGCGGACCGGAGGCGACGACGATTTCCGCAGAGATGCCTTCCCCGTGGACATACCAATCACCGTTGTGAGTATCGGAGGCAGTCCAGGTACCTGTCGTGCCCAAGGCGCCGCCCTGCCCGGTGAGTGTCGACCCGTCCGCGTAGGCGAACGGTTCGTAGACCAGCAGATCGGCGAAGGCCGAGGTGGCTGTCAGTGCGAGGGCTGCCATCGCCACGGCGGCGAGGGTCAGTACGGTCATGGTTGGGTTCCTTTTCATCGTTGCTCTCCTTTGCTACCTTGAGGTGACCTGACGAAGAATGCGCATTAACCGGCCGGCCAACCACCGTCGAGGTGGCTTGGGCCGATCACTCGATGTTGCAACAGATACGTAACGACAACTCTACACCATCCTCCTTTTCGCTCCCCTAGGGCTCCGGAAGACTTGAAGCGTAATCCTACCTCCTGCGGAAAAGGCCATCGACGAACGATGCATCTTAAGCAACGGGCTGAGACAGGGCCCGGGACGTGAGGACTCTCCTTGTGCACCTCCAACATCCACGCTCCATTATACTGGCTTTGTGAAGTTTGTCAAGCCAAATCACCCGTCGTAGGGGCCGGGGAAAAGCGTCGGGAAACCTCTGTCTGGTCAAAACAAAGGCCCTCACCCGAATGGCGTGAAGACAGGCGATAAGTCACCGCCACGACACAAGTTACGGGAAGGTGGAAATATTCCACCACGTTGCGGGGCGTATCACGCGTCCTCTCACAACCAGCTACCGATGGGCGAACTGGCGAAACGCTGCAATTCTGCATAGCTCACCGGGGGGGGGCCATGCACACGACGGCGCCGCTGGTCAGCGATACGTACAGCCGCCCGTAGGCCGCGGCGAGGCCGTCGAATACCGGCTCGCAGTCGAGCGGGTACTCATCCAGGACCTTCCCGTCGGCTGGGGAGACGGCCCGAAGGAATGAGGGCCTGGGGTCGGGGTTGGCGGGGTCCACGGGCCGCCCGGTCTTCAGTTGGATCGCCAGCGCGTCCCGCCATCCGGCGAGGAAGAGCACGTCTCGCGTGAGAACCATGGCTCGCGGTTGGACGGTGTCCTGGACGGACCATCGGTGGGCGGCGGACCCGGGCGGAGCCGTCCGGCGGCGCCGGGCGCGGGCGGATACGGACGGGGAAGCGACATTGGACGCGGCGGCGATGGTCACACCGATGGGAAAGTGCTCCGCCGAGTACCGGGAGTACTTCTGATGCAGGTGACCGTCGTGGTTGCTTGGCCACATCGCCCGCGTTTTCTTCAGCCAGGTGTAGGGGGCCATGACGCCGTAAGCGCGGTCGGCGTCGAAGACGATCAGCATGGCCTGCGAGGTGGCGCCGGCCCTGGCCGCGCCAAGGCGCCACGGCTGCCTGTGGGCCCAACTGTCCCCTAGAAGGCCCGTGGAGATCAGCAGCGTCCGGATTCGCGCTGGGCGGCGGGGTTTGAGATCCATGTCGAATTGCTTGTGCCGCATGGTAATCGCCGATCCGTCGGAGATCATCACGTCCGGCAGCGCGCCGTCCAGGCGCGGGCTGTTTAAGCCCAGGGGCCCGGGCGTTGTGGAAAGCGTGGCCTCATAACGCGTCCGGCCGGAGTACACGTCCAGGCCGAACAGGCGGATCCCGCCGTCGAGATAGGTAGACCGGCCGGCGGCGGCGTACAGCACGCCATCCTGCACCAACACGCTGCCGTGGACCGGCCAGACGGACTCGAGGCGACTGTCGGCCACGACTCGCCGGTCCACCGGGGCCAGGCGGCGGCGCCAGAGGAGTTGGCCGTTGTCGGCCCGGAGGCAATACACCCAGCCATCGCGGCAGCCGAAGACGCACAGCCCGTCGTAGATCGTCGGGGGCGAGTCCACTTGCCCGCCTGCCTGGAACTGCCATATCTCATTGCCCTTGCCGGCATCGAGGCAGTGGACGGTGTGGGCATCGCGGGCAGAGACGAAGAGCCTGCTATCGGCCAGGACGGGTGCGCTGAGCTTCCCGCCGACGGGGGCTTTCCATAGCGCCGTCAGCTTCGTCGGCACGGCCGTCCGGGTCGAGCCACTGCGGGTGATGTTGCCGCGGTACGTGGGCCACTCCTGGGGATTTCTCGGGTAGATGGGCGGCTGCCAGGGCAGTGGCTTCGCCTCCGCGGGCTCGGCCGGCCCATCGGCGGCGCGTCGGGTTCGGGCGATGGCGGCGGCCGGGCCTGGTTCCGGCTTCGAGGCGGGGGGCGACTTCAGCGCGTCCAGCGAGCTGCCCTTGGCCAAGGCAAGAAACCCGTTCACCTTGATCTGCGTGAAGCAGCGGCACGGGTCCGGCGGGACGTAGACGTACCCGTTGGCGGGCATGACGCCATACTGGCATAGCCCCCGCACCCACCAGTTGTTCACGTGGTTTTCCCCGGTGAGGTCCACGTACTCCAGACCCCGCCGGCCGAAGAGAAGGTACCGCTCGGTGGCCTTGTTGCGATAGCAGCGATGGTGATGCCCACCGGGAAGCAGGTCCCTGGGCAGGCGCCTCTTGACCTCGCCCGTGCGGATGTCGATGCCCCACATCTCCTTGCCCTCCCGGCCGAGCTGGCCACCGGCGATCTTGGATTTATAGGCGGCGGCCATCTGGGGAAGCACCCAGGCAAGCCCGTCGATGACGAACAGGTCGCCGGGGGAGGCGTAGTTGACGGACCCCTTCTCGTAGCCCCAGAGCTTCCCGCCGTCGGCCATCGAGAACGCTTCCAGGCGGTCGAAGGTCAGGCACAACGCCACGCCATCGCGGACCACGAGCGTGGGTGTGTAGTTCCGCAGGAAGAGCCCCTTGGTCGGAAAAGGCGCCTGCCATAGCTCCTTCCCGTCCGCCAGCCGGACGCAGTGAAGCTGCTGGTTGTCCAGGAACACAACCTTCTCGCCTATCGCCGCCAGGGACAGCGGCACCAGCGAAGCCATGTGCTTACCGGCTATCCGCCAACGGACCTTCCCCGTGTCCGCGTCGTAGGCCACGATGGACTTCCGAATGGCCGAGGGCTTTTCGACGCTGAGTTCCCAGTAGCCGATGACCGTGGGCGCTTCATCGTTGAACGACGCCGGATCGCCCTGCACCGTCAGCACCGCGGCCTTGTGCACGAGTATCTCCTCGGTTCCGCGGGAGGCCTCCAGCGTACGGAGCGTCTTGCCGGTGGCGGCGTCCAGCACGTCAACGGGCGCGTCAAGGCCGAGGGTGACGTAGATGCGGTCGCCGACAGAAACGAGCCGGCGGGGCAGTTGGGCCGGGCCGGAGCGGAAATAGTACAGGGACGTCAACCACTCGGGGATGTCCCGCTTCCATAGCAGCACGCCGTTGAATGCGTCGCGGGCGATGAGCTTCCACCGCGGCGGGCGGTGGATGAGCGACGTGGGGCCCTCGTCGAAAATGTAAAACACGCGCCCGGCGCTGGTGGTCATCGCGCTCATGGAAGCCAGGGCGTCGTGGTCGCGGGTGTACCGTGGGCCGGCGGTCCATTGAAGGCGCCGAACCGGGCCCACCCGCTTGTCGGTCGAGACGGCGTTTCCCGACGCGTCATACAGAAAGTGGGTCCACTCGTCGATGTCGTCCGACCGGGGCTTGACGGTCTTCTTCCCGCCGATCACCGCGACCCCGCCCGGCGCGAGGACGCGCATCACTTCGTCGGTCGCCACGCCGCCCAGGGCATCGGCGAGAAGAAAGTTCACCAGGTTGTCCACGTAGGGCAGCCGCTCTCCGTCGAAGATGTCGGCCGACACCTTGCCGCACAGGCCCAGCGATCGAATGTGCCCGCGGGCCGCCGCGACGTTCTCGGCCTTGGTGTCCAGCCCGTGCACGAGGTAGCTGTCACCCGCGTGCAGCGCCGCCGTGCGCTTGCCGTTCCCGCAGCCCACGTGCACGATGAACCCGCCCCGAACGCCGCTCTGCCTCAGGGCCTCCACGCCCCCTCTCTGCGCGGCCTGCCCGCCGGAAGAAGATGCCGCCACGCAGCAAACCGCCGCCAAGACAGCCGACGCCAATCGCAAGCCGGAACCAGGAAAGTTCATCATGTCCACATCTCCTCCGACGGATAAGGTTCCGTCAAAGTCTACAAGGCAGCACCGCCAGTGTCGAGCCAGTGTCGAGGTCGAACGTAGGGCCGTGGGCAGCCGACTGGCCGGCATCGTCTTGCCGCTGCCGGGGGGGGGCGAGCATGAGAATGTTGTGAGGGAGAAAACGCCGCATGTAACCTCTTGTCACACGGTGGGTTGGCGGTTCTGCCGGGCGCTTGTGGAAGTGACGATTCGCGCTTGACAACGTATCGCGGTTATGGTAGCATTGCGGGAGTTGAGTCTCATAGAGAGTGGGGATGAAGATATGGGCGCGCTACTGACACTATCTCATTTGTCCGATAAACTCGAGCGGGCAGACGGCCTTACTGTATTCACAATACTGCTGTGGTCATACACTGCGGTGGTCTGGATTGGCGTTGTCGCAGCTACATTGACCGACGATCCTTTCCCGCAAGAAGCTTACATGGCATTGATTGGCCCCATGGCGTGCCTTTTCTAGCCTTCTGCGCCGCATCCGGCGACCCCACCGGCCGAATTTCCCCCAGCGCCGATCGTGCTTGCTCCTGCCGGCAGGCAGGCAGGTCGCTGCGCTCCGCAGCCCACGGCACCCGGCCCCCAACATCAGGATGTTGTGATGCCCGGCCGCGTCAGGCGCCGTCGCGTGCATTCGGGTTGTCGGGGGCCTGTCCGTCAGCGTATCGCATCAGTTCGTTCCACAGCGACGGCATGGGTCGGCCGACGGGGTCGGTGGCGGTCGTCTCCGCGTCTTTGCAGAAGTCGTACATTCCCTCCAGCATGGGCAGGCGGAAGCCCCGAGCGTTGACCTCTTCGAGATAGTATGGCCACTCCGAGAAGAGGCCCGACAGGGCGGCCGTTCTGTGGTCCCGAATCGCGGCACAGAGCCGGGCGTACGGATCATCGGCCTCGGGCGAAACGTCGAGGGCCTTCATGACGGTATCCAGGTCGAGGCCGGCTCGCAGCCCGAAGGCCATCACTTCCATGCGTGCAACGTCAGGAAAACGGTGGGTCTGCTGCTGCACAACCTTCGCCGCCTGTCCCATGCCCACCGGGCCGCAGTAGACGACCTTCTCGGGATTCCCCGCGATCTCAAAGAGCCCCCAGCACTCCTCGGCCGTTGTGGCGTCCCCCCCGACGAAGATTCTCAGTGTCCCGGCAGACGCTCCCTGCCCGCCGCCGCTCACGGGGGCGTCGAGGTACCTGCAGCCGGTGGCCACGAATGCCTGGCCGATGCGCCGCGCCCGAGGACAGGGGACCGTGCTGTGATCGATAAACGTCTGCCCGCGGCGTGCCCTCGGGAGCAGGATGTTGTCGGCTATCGAGACGGATATCTTTCCCTCGAGGGAGGTCAGGACCGTGTCACACGCATCGACAATGGCCTCGGCGCTCTCTGCCGGCCGGCCTCCCGCGGAAACGAAACGTTCCATGGCGTCGGGCTTCGGGTCGTATCCGGCGACGTTGTAACCCGCCTCGATAAGATTCGCGGCGATTCCACCGCCCATCTGCCCCAGTCCTATCACACCGATCTTCTTCTGTTTCATCCTCGGCCTCCAAGTTCACGCTCCCTGGACACACGCCCGCCGGATCGGTCAAAGCAGATGCTAAGTGCCCGCCCCCCTAATCACAAGCCCCGAAGTCGCAGATCCCCGCGCGTGTCGTAAGGCTCGACGAGGACCTCGGCGTCGCTATTCCCCATCGCCTGCATCCGGCTTGCTGGGCTTGTTCTTCTTGCTGATGGCGACTTTGGGAAACACCTGTACGCCGTCTTTGAATACCAGCAGCTGCCCCCGAGTGAATGTCTCCCATCGTTCATCGGTCAAAGGTTTCGTGGCCACAATGACGCCCGTCGCCGACTTCGGGTATATGGCGCTCAGATCAATCTCTTTTGAAAGATCGTTGAAGCGAACTTTCCTGTAGGGGGCTTCTCGTGACAAGTGATACAGGCTATTGAATCCGTTCTTATCGTAATACGCGAAAAGGTAGGTTCCGTCGGAGAACACACAATTCAATGAGCCCGTGTCGTTGATACTGTGCATCTCCTTGCGCAGCCATTCGAAGGATTGCCTGTTCCACTGAACAACACCTTTGCTCTCAATTCGTCCAAGCAGATAGCACAGGAGGAATTCGCTGTCGTTTATGCCGAGTGGCTTGATTCTTCCGAGCTTCAGCTTCTTCCGGAAACCCCTGAGTGTACCGTTGTGTGCAAGTACATATTCCTTGCCATTCATTTCCCGCACAAAGGGATGTGTATTCTGGTGGGCCCTGCCGCCAACGCTGGCGCTGCGGAGATGAGCGAGAAGAAGCTTGCTGCGCAATTGCGGATAACTCTCCAGGAATCTGGCAAGCTCGCTTTCCGTGGCGTTGGTCGCTTCCTTGAACAACGTCACCGAGTTGTCCGAATAGAACGCCACTCCCCACCCATCGGGGTGCGCATCACCGCGCGATCGGAAAGCGGAGAACAGGTGATGAGCCGGGATACCTTCATTGACAGAAAGGCCCATCAGTTCGCACGCCGTGGCTCGGCCATTGCACAGAGTGCAAACAAGAAGGATCAGTACTATATGCGCACGCACCCTTGTGTTCATTGTTTCGCCTCCGTCTGTTGAATGTCAGGCCCAACGTTGTGCATCGCCTGCGGGCCGGACTGGTGCGGGTCGTGCACAAGCACGGACCGTGACACAACGGCCCGTCAGGTGGATGCGCTTGTTATGCCTCCGGTGTTTCGTTACGAACCATTTCAAGCCGGCCCCACGAATCCTCGTCCGATTCATCGTGGTCCGCAACATACGTCCTGAAATCGCTTGTTCGGTTCAGGACATCGAAAACGCCTTCGGATTCAAGGCGAACGAGGACCCGGCACGCTGCACGCATGAAACGATCCTGAGTAGGGGTCAAGAAAGTCTCTTCATCCTCTTCTTCATCCGTGCAAGCGTCAAGCACTGCGCGTTCAAACGAACGCCATCCGGACTCGAAGCCTTTAGAGTTGAAGCCTTGGTGTTTCCAGTCACCGAGGCTCCATCGGAGTTCTTCTTCTTCGTCCTCTGGAGTTGTCGGTGGATCCTCGCTGAAAATCTTCTTACCGAGGGTTTCCTCGATGCTTCGGCAAATGTCATCGAACGCTTCTTGGTTCGGCGGATGTGCTGCATATTCGGTCGCACATTCCTGCAAGAAGTCGGGCGTGTTGAGGCACAACAGGACGTTGCCATATTCACTGTTGCAGCCAAGCGCGAACCCGTAAAAGGTCTCGTTGCCGTGTGCAGCCGCGAAACGCGCGATGTCCTTGGCCGCGAGGTCAAACAGGCGGTCTTCAAGTGTAGGCCAGTCGATTTTCATAGCGATGTTGACTCCTGGGCCAACGACTCGCCTAACCGTTGTGAAAATGCGCGCAGTTCCCAATACGGTTCAGGCGTTCGTTAGCACTGCGCTCTCTGTGTTTTCCATTCCTTTTGGAATTCCAGCTCATGCTTCCGACGAGATTCCGTGTCGGTCAGCACCATTCCGTTCGGAGTCAGGGAGAAGCCCAACTTCGCGTAGAACGTGTCTGCACCGGTGTTGGCAAACAAGGTGAATTCTCCAAGGTCGTCTCCTGAACCGACCTTGGTGTCCTTGGCGAAAGCCACGGCCATTTCCATGAGTGTGCGGCCCACACCCCTGCGCTGGAAGTCCGGATGCACAGAGATGCCGGCATGATGAAGAATGTATGCTCCGTCTCCAACAAGGCGGACCATGCCGACAAGCCGGCCAGCGCAACGCGCCGTGGCAACGAAAACAGACCCGGCCAACGCAAGGTGGTTTCGCTCGAGATTCCGGTGAGGGCCAAACCCGACGGATTCTTCGAGCGACAGCATCTCTTCGGGTGTCACCGTGTCGTTCGCGTTGTATTCAATCTCCATCCGATAATCCCTGCGCTAACGTACGCATGAGGCGGGGGTGAGGCGCCGGGCCTGACCGCTCCTCCTCGATGCGATTGTTGGATCTTCAACTTCTTCCGGCAGCCCGCACAGCTTCCGCCAGGCCTGTATCAGTTTCAAGATTGCAGTACCGTGCAAGCTGGACAATGAGCGTTCTCATGGGACCTCTGTATCCGGCAACCCTCCGAAGATGTGCGAGCAAGAGAGGCAAGAGATACGTCTTCCCCGACACCATGCAGTGCCCCGGGCACTTGACTCGACGCAGGTTGGTCATAATTGATCTGAGAGCTTTCCTGACAGCGCCAGACGAGTGGCGTTGGACCATTTCGGCCAATAGCTTCTGGCGCCTGCGCCTCACTTTGCCACCGTCCAACTCTGGCTGACCATCCCGATTCGTACAGAGCTGATATACGTGGTACCGGGATGTCGCTATGCCCACACGCAATCTATGCGCTGCGGCATACACGATGAAAAGACCACGTAGAGGGGCCGCAATCTCGGAGGCAAACGAGCCGAATCCCACCCGTTGCCGAACTTCGTCTCTACGCGTGTTTGATAGACTCTCGAACGCGATCTCAGTTGCTGCCGCACCACAAAACACCAGATTCTCGGAACAGTAGACCTTAAGTTGATACAGGCGTTCAAGCCGGGGAGCAGGCGCCCCGGTCAGAAGGTGCAAATCCGCATCGACAAGAAACAGTGATGGGCGAGTGAATGTGCCTTGCTGCCTTTGGCACTCCTCGATGACGTTACTGCGCCCGCCGAGCTGAAATACGCGCAACACGCGCGCGCGGCCCTTAAGCATTCGCTCTATCAGTACCTGATATACATTGCGGCATGCGGTATCCTCGACGTACACGTCTATGTCGTTGTATGGGCGGAATAAGAACGCCAGCGCGCGCAGAGCTCGTGTGGAGTAGGAACGCATCAGGAGGAATGCTCCGAGAGGTCAAAACAGTTGTCGGTTCGGTCAAGTATTATGGAAGGAGAGTGAGTGGCAAGGATGATCTGCAGTTCGGGATTTGCTTGTTGAACAGCTTCGACGAAGGCCTCCTGCCATTTGACGTGAAGAGACAGTTCCGGCTCATCGACAATGAACACGTTGGCAGCCCGCGCTGCCGGACTGAAGGAGAGGTGCGTCAAGATTACGGCGAGCTGGCTTTCGCCTGACGAGAGGGCCGACAGCGCCTGCGGACTTTCTGCGCCGATGCGCACGCACAGCAAGCCACGCTGGTTGAAAATGAGCTCCTTGCCGCTGTCACTCAAAAAGGCGTTCAGAGAGTCACGATACCGCTCAATCGGGATGGATAGGTCCGCGATCTCTTTAACGTGTTCGTCAACGAGACGCAGAATGCTTTCAACCCGGTCGAATTGTGGTTTGTTGATCAGCCACTCTATCACGCTCTGCATTACGTCTGCATCCGATTCCTTCCCGAAGTCAAAATCCGGTGGAATCTTCTCTATGAGTCCGGACAGCCTCGCAAAGAACGGTGCGAGTTGCTGTCGCACATACGCTTCGGGTATCCCTAGTACTCCGTCCCGGGAATAAAGATTAATAGGCATTCATGCCGATGGGATTGATAGAATCCCGAACTGGCATGGAGGCCAACGATGAAGAAGTACAT
>SDBU01003584.1_pt1 | contig 19638 bp, 18 predicted proteins | sample 2277071 | NCBI WGS metagenome assembly SDBU01 (sample SAMN10397929, study PRJNA504765) | marine sediment metagenome | isolation source: marine sediment core GS08_GC12, 126 cmbsf | place: Arctic Ocean: Gakkel Ridge, Loki's castle | collected 2008 | reverse complement strand
TTTTCTAAATAAGGAGGTAATCTTCCAATTATCAAGATGAATTTCGCAAAAGTAGTCAAATTATCGTTAAAGTTTCTCAGTTTTCCTTTGAAAAAAAATTGGAGGTGCTGATAACATCATTTCTCTGAGGAGGTTTTTCACCTCTCTCCTAGGAGGCTGGGTAAGTAGTCTCGTTGGTATTTGAAGAATCTCGACGTCAGGGCCTAACATTCTCATTTACAGAGTTTAGGTAGAAGATAAGGGAAATGCATTCCCTTCTTGCCGGTGGAGTCGCTATTAAACACGGGCGGCCCCTAAGCTGTGTGCTGAAGATAAACAGGTGCTTTGTAGGAGTCTTTTTTCTCCGCAAAAGAGAGCCAGCACACCAGATCTAGACAAGACGATCTATTCCGTCAGTAAGCCATTCTATTGTGAATTGCGCCAGGGTCAGCTTTTCGTAAGGATGATGCTCACCTCGCTCATAAAGACAACAGATACTCATATCGGGCGCGATGGCAAGGTCTGAATAGGCCGATGGTCCGGCGTAGAGTAGCTTAGATAGAGGCCAAGTCAGGCATTCATCATAGCTAATCCTCACTGTCAGCCTCTCCCGCTTGTTACTGGCCGGATTAGAAAACAAGATGCGATTTCTGTCATGGCAGCCTTTGTTCGTGAAGCGAACTAAACTGCCTTGACAACCCGGCTCAATCAAAGTCTCGTCTCTCCCGAACTTGGAGAAGTTAATGCCATTGTTGTCACTCCGAGCGTGAGCACGTCTCTTGGAACCTTTGTAGTTAAAGCCGTTACGGCAATTGATGTATAAGGAACCACCGACAGTCTGGACAATTGCACATTCATCCGTCTCTTCATTCACGATACCGCCGATTCTCCAACTATTACCATGATCATCGCTGTAGATCAGGTGTGAATGACTGGAATCTTGCCGATTGAAATTCTTGCCCACTATATGGTCGCAAGGTATTACTAACATACCATTCTTGAGTTGGATTCCGTGGCCGGGACCTGTAGCGTACCATGTCCAGGAAGGATCCTTCACGTCCTTGGTGATCTCCTCTGATTCAGTCCAGGTAGCACCGTTGTCAGTGCTACTGGTCACCCAAATAGTACGAGGAGCCTTTCCTTCCACAATCAGAGCCTCGGGACCCTCGCCCAGATTCTTACAAAAGGGTAACCAGATAGTGCCGTTGCTTTGGTCCACCACCGGGCACGGATTGCCGCAGGTCATACTCCCGTCCGCCACAATAATTTGCAGAGGTTGCCAAGTCATGCCGCCGTCAAAGCTCCGTTTCAAAACGATATCAATCTTATCCGCATCACTGACCCCATACTTCCTACCCTCGCAAAAAGCCAGAATCGTTCCTTTCTTTGAGACTACGAGAGCAGGAATCCTATAAGTATGGTAGCCTTCTTGACCCTTCATGAAGAGATCATTTTGTTTGAATAGATGTACATCCTGAACTCTTTTATTCCCCATATACTTTCTTCTTTCTTTTTACCTTTGAAATAATTTACATCGCCTAGTCTTTTGTGCTTTCCTGCAAATAAGAACGTCATTTAGCTCAGCTTGGACTGTCCTGATTACCTATGTAGCAATTCCAAGAAATCATCTGTACATCCTCACTTCCAAGAACTCCTTGACTAGATGAACGATGAGGTCTTCTTTTGAGGGGTCCGAAGTGGGCAAAGGTTCCCTCACTCCTCCAACATCAATCCCTCTTAATCGAAGAGCATTCTTGAAAAAATGAAAGTACTCTCCCTCTTGTAGATTTAGTGTTTCTTCAAGTTTTCCAAGGAATCCAGTGATGATCATCTGTTGTTCTTTTGCTCCCTCGTAGTCCCTTTTTGTGAATTTCCTGTAGAGGCAAACATAGGGCTCCGGGAACACACCGGCTGGCCCAGAAATAATTCCCTTAGCTCCCAGAAGAAGAGCGGGATAATCCAACAAGTCTTCTCCCATGAATAAAGATATCCTATCTTGCAAGGGCAGTAGTCTTTGAAAATCCATAAGGCTGGGTTTAGAGTTTTTGAGTCCAACGAAATTGGGACAAGATTCTGCTAAATTTTGAAGAGTACGAAGATTAACCTCATTTATGGTGTATTGGGGGATGTTATAAACAAAAAAAGGGAAATTATCGAATTCTTTAAAGATCTCCTTAAGGTATTTCTCAATGGCTCTGTCTGGAAGCACATAATAAAAGGGAGGAACAAGAGCTGCGGCATTGGCGCCACTGTCTTGAGCAATACCTATCAGCTCTTTGGTTTTGTCCACTTCCATATGACTGGCAACAACGATCACTGGGACTTTCCCATTTACACAGCTTATTACTTTTTCCACAAATCTTCGACGTTCCTCAACTGGATGCAACATACCTTCTCCGAAAGTCCCGAGAATGAATAGACCATTTACTCTCCTTTTCAGGAGAAAGTCCACCAACTTTCCTGTGGTTTCAAAGTCGATCTTCTTTTCATTTGTTAAGGGAGTCAGCATAGCAGGCATCACCCCCTTAAACTTATTCTGTTGGTTCGTCATCTGAATCTCCTCCTGAGATAGTTTAACCTATTCTCCGTAATCAAGATTTCGCTCTTTGAAAAATTATAGTAAAGTTTTAGATCATGAACTGTGACTAAACCTCTCTCCTGATGTATAATAGAGAAAGGTTATTAATAATATCAGGAGAAAAAAATGAGGCAAATTGAAGCCGATTCTCTTCTTGTTATCTCTCAAAAGTGGAGCCAGAAATCAAATCTTTCCCGTATGGTATAGTCGATCACGCTCTCAACTTTACCAGTGAACATCATTGGTGAGCGCATCTTCTGCCCGATACCACCCTGAATATAGTCTTAGTCTACATCCAAACAAAGATAGACTTAAAACTCAGGTTTTTCATATCATCCCGAAATCATTTCCATGTGCATGATATCTATATAGCGGGATAACTTTAAGCGAAAAGGCTTGTGATGATCGTGAGAAACAAATAAATGACTCCAACAAAGATCGAATTATGCCGCCTTATGATCTTAAATAGCGGACTGAAGAAACTCTTGGGCATTTTCTCTGCCAATTTTTCTGGGATTATTTTCAAGATCGTCCTGCGTCATACTATCTGTAAGTATCGTAGATAGGTTCTGTTCATTCACTCCAATCTCTCCAAGCCTGGTTGGAAAGTTGATCTCTTCCATTTTTGTTGTAATGGCATCAATTACTCTCTGAGCCCTTTTAACGGGATCCTTAGAGGCGGGAATGTTAATACTCTTTCCAATCTCCGCAATTCTATAGGGAACCTCAGGAAGATTATAAGCCATAACATGGGGTAAAAGAATCCCCACAGTTCTTCCGTGAGATGTATTCAGGATGCCTCCAATGCTCATGCCAAATCCATGTCCTGCCACAACGCCTGCTTGCGCAATTGCTATTCCGGCTATACTCGAGGCAAGAGCCATCGCACCTCTTGCCTTGAGATTATCTCCGCTTTCTACCGTCTTTACTAAAGCCTCCCATATCAGCTTCACTGCTTCAAGAGATAAAGCATCAGAGAGAGGATTCGCTAAAGGAGATAGATAGGCTTCTATTGCATGAGAAAGAGCATCAAAACCTGTATCTGCTGTCAGCTCGGGTGGCATTGACTTCATCAGTATAGGATCTACAATGCTTATTTTGGGAAAAGTATAGGAACTGACTAGCGCATCTTTCCGCATGATTTCTTTTTTGGTAAATACAGAGTAAGGGGTTGTCTCGCTACCTGTTCCTGCTGTTGTAGGAATGGCAATGATGGGGATAACTTTCCCCTTAACCTTATCCTCTCCAATATAGTCCCATAAATTCCTTCCGTAAGTTGCCACTATAGATACTCCCTTAGCTACGTCAAGAGAGCTTCCTCCGCCCAGTCCAATGATGACATCGCTTTTTTCTCTTACAGCAACTTCTGCCCCTTCATCGGCCACTCCATCTGTAGGATTGGATGGTACTCCATCAAAAACGGCAACATCTATGGAGTTCTCTCTTAGTAGTTTAATCACTTTATCTGTAACACCTAGCTTTTTCATAGATTTTCTGCCGGTAACCAAAAGGGCTTTGCTACCCAACTCCCTGGTCAAGCTGCCTATTTTTTCTAGTTCTCCTTCTCCGAAAAAAACTTTAACCGGCATGTAGTAAGTAAAGACTTTCATGTTCATGCAAATACCTCCTATTTAGTAGTACACGGCTGAAAACTTAGTCTACGTGCCAAACCTTCAAGGTTAGGAACCTCTCAAGATAAGCCTTTCTCCCTACAGTGCAAGCCCCCGAACCTGCATTGACAGCGGTGACTTAAAAGCCCATGTGAACTCTTGAAACCTCATCTGCCAAAGAATCAATACTGTCTTCCACCAAGTCCACTACGCGTTTTCAGGTAATAGCGACTAGCCTCTTTGGGCAGAGTCAGGATTACCGATACTTTCTGCATCTTCATCAGGGTTATCCTAATCTCCAATAAACTCCGGACTGCACCTGCTCTTTCGGTAAATCGCACTGTTCAACGTACCGAGAATCAGGAAACGAAGGAGAAAAGCAGCCCAAACAACTAGCCTGGTTCTGCAGGGATATACTTAACTCCCTCTCGTTTATAAATCCTTGCCACCTCCTTTTCGAGTTCTCTTTGAATTTCTTGAGATAGAGGAACAGGATGATGTTCCTTTAGAATTCTCCTTGCCTCTTCAATTGCCCTCTTACGAGTATCCTTGCGGCCGTTTTTCTTCCAAATGTCCCTCACGACCCGATCGGAGAGTTTCGTAAAATATTGCTCCTCTCTAAAATGACGAAGGGTGTGTTGATGACCTAGATAGTTTCCCCCGTGCGCTACTTCCATAATGACATCCAGAGCCAATCTGTCCTCGGATACGTCAATTCCCTTGAGGATTCGGTGGATGTGGCCCGCCATCTCGTTATCGATTACCACTTGTTCGTAGCTAGCGGTTTTCCCGGATTCAATCAGACCCCCTGCCAAGGCAATCTCATCAGCGCCTGCAAGCGCCGTCAAGAGCATGGAGGCCATCTTCTCATATCCGGCTTGTTGATCGGGAATCTTGGAATCTGTTTGACCCACAATAATATTGCTAGGGATCTTATGGGAGCGAGCAATCTGCGCCGCAGCGGCTGAGACCAGTGCCTGTTCAGGACACCCAAAAACAGTGGAAGCGACAGACATATCCATCATTCCGGGCCAAGCCATGTAGATCACCGGAGATCCGAGATTGACGAGTTGATTGAGAACTAAAGCACTTAGCACTTCGGCATTCATTTACACAAGAGCACCGGCCAGAGTAACCGGATGCAGCGATCCCAGAAGTGGCATCGGAGAGAGCTCTAAAGGTAGTTTTGCCTTTGCCGTTTCAATAGCAATCACAATTTCCTCAGACCAGGTAAGGGCTTGCTGGGGACAGACAGTCATGGTAAAGGTCTTCTTTCTGGCTGTCTCCTCAGGTCCACCGCAGACGATGGAAGAAAGGCGAATAAGGTCGTTAGTGGTTTTTTGATCCAGAGTCCATCACCGGCGGGACTAACCTTTCCATTGTTTTTCACCAGAAGCTCGAAATACCGGGCATGAAAAACACTTTTTGGTATGTCCTGGGCCCAGATCATGCCATTGCCAATGGGAAGGTTATCCATCGCATCGGAAAGACGAGCAAAATTGACAATGTCTCTTTCGGTAGCCTTTCGATGGTTTCCGTCCAGATCCAAGACATAAGCGGTAGTCGAATCGGTACCAAAATACACCCTTCCCTCCCCTAATTTTACAGGTTCCAGCGCAGGATTTCTGGGGAATCTAGTCAGGCAAGATGGCACTGAGCGAATACATCTCTCAACAAGCTCAGGAGGAAAGTAAACAACGCTATTATTGTCCACTCTTAAGCCATTTTCACGAAAAATACTGATTGCCCTCTCACAAAGAAACCTAACCCCGGTATGCTCGAGTATCTTCAGGGTCCCCGCATGGATACATTCCAGCTCCTTTTCACTTAATAAGTTCAAACGAACCTTTCTTTGATCATTCATCAACTCCCCACCCTCTCCTCAATCCTTCTTCCTTTACTTCCTCAAGAGCTTTTAGATGAGCATTGATTACAAACTGCACATCTTTTTCCTTATGGGCAAAGGAGATCATCCCAAGATGCATAAAGGGAATAAAAACTCCATTTTTTAAAAGGTAAAGGAAAAATTTTCTCTGCGCCTGTAACTTAACCCTAAGTAAATCCCTGGTTCTATTAATCCTACCTCTTACAAAGTGCGTGTAAAATATAGACCCCTCACCTATAGCTTGAGCAGGAATATCGTTTTGTTGACAAAACTTATTTATCCTATCTCTGATTCTCTTACCCTGTGTATTTATGTAACTGTAAACTTCTTTTCTATGCTTTGTCAAGTACTCAAGAGTAGCACATCCTGCAGCCATAGCTATTACATTTCCATTGAAAGTCCCACCGTAATGAGGCTTGGTTTTGCTATCCTGATCGTGATCCCCGCTGTACTTTATAGTATCCATTACCTCCTTTTTACCAGCTATGCCTGCTGCAGGAAGACCTCCTCCTAAAGCCTTACCGTAAGTTACCAGATCGGGTACTACTCCGTAGAATTCCTGAGCTCCTCCCAGGGCCAGCCGAAAACCGGTGAAGACCTCATCAAATAGGAGAAGTATTCCGTATTCCTTAGTAACTTCACGAAGCTTCTGTAAAAACTCCCTCTTAACCGGGATGCATCCTCCAGCTCCCTGTAGCGCTTCTATCATAACTACCGCGATTTTATCCTTATACTTTTTGATCTTGTCAAAAGCAGCTGGGTGGTTAAAAGGTAAAATTAAGGTATTTTCTATAGTTTTTTGAGGAATACCAATGGAGTCCGGGACTCGACGAGGATCCGTTAGTGAACCGAGTTCCTCTTCGGGATGGGAAAAAGCACTTACCAAGACATAATCATGATCTCCATGGTATCCTCCTTCAAATTTGGCTATCATATCCTTACCGGAAAGAGCTCTGGCTATCCTTATTGCATGCAAGGTGGCCTCTGTTCCAGAATTACAGAATGTCACTCTTTCAGCTCCAGGCACTGCCTCAACCACGAGCTGAGCTAGCCGGTAGGTGAATTCATGGGGCATGCACAAGTTGTGTCCAATGTGGGCTGCTTCTGTGATCGCTTGAACCACCACCGGGGGACAGTGTCCCAGAATCGCTGCCCCATAAGAAGTTGCACAATCTATGTATTCGTTGTCATCATAATCAATAATTCTACACCCCTTAGCTTTCTTCACAAAAAAGGGATAGGGAGGATATAATCTTCCCCTGCTTACTACACCGGCTGGGATAATCTCTTTCGCTTTCTGGTAAGCCTGATGAGATTTTTGAGTTCTTTTAATGAGAATATTCAGGACATCATCGCTCATTCTCTTAGCATTATTGACATGCATTTTCCTTTTCCTCCATTATGCAAAAATTTCTATAACTGTAATATATCGTTATCTTAGTGTTGCCTTACCAGTTAATCTCTTTTGAAGCTGCATGGTATGCATACTTCGTTAATGGTGCCTTTTCTTTTTTCAAGAGCGCTCTTTGGTAAAGAGGACCTGTTTTCCCTTGAGGTTCAATACTGACAACCGTATTCCCTCTCCAGTGAACCTTATACTCATCATGTAAGACCCTAGCCACTTCTTCTTTCTCTACCATCGGATAAGAAACTGTAACCTGGTCATTAGGTTTCAAATTAGAAATTCTTATATACCTTCCAACCCACATCCACTCTTTGCCTGCACCAGCCACATTAACTTTCCCACGTTGCACCCATTTGGGCACACGGATGAAAAGAGGAACCGCCTTGTGAATTTTCACCATTATCTTTCCTTCAAATGGAAGATAACTTTCGATATCTACCCAGGGCGTGGCTCGATTGAAGAGTAAATTAATGAATACTCCTTTCTCCTTTTTCTGAACAGCATGATGCCAGAGAAGATATAGACCATGGACACCGTGAGCGTTACAGCAGCCCATCATCCAATGCCCCCGACGAATATCCACGATATCGTTAGGTGCACTGCCGCCCGAGAAACCGCCCTGCAAAATATCGGGCACATGCTCGCGAGTATATCGTCGCTTATCCAGACTACCAAGAAAATGATCGGTCTCCTCCTTACTTCGTTTCGGTAGCTTCTTTATCCACTCCATAGCTGTAAACTGGCTTTCGATGAGGTGATTCCTCCCGTATCTTTCAGCATGGTCCCAGTACTCGTCCCAACCAGCTTTAGCCAGCATGATGGCCATATCGATCATGTCAGTTATACAACAGGTCTCGGATGCTTGCATACCAACCAACTCAGGAAACCATCCGAAACTCGTTCCAAGATTGCAGGCATATTGATAGATTTTCCTAGCCCATTCTACCAGGTCCATTCGGTTAGCGTAGAGACCGTATTTCAGGATGCCAGCAGCGGTGCTCACTCGACTGTGAAAGTGACCATCAAAGCTCCCCTCTTCTCCAAAATCCCGGGAGCAGTAGACAACATAATTACTCAATCCCTCACATAGTCTTAAAGCAACTTCACTTTCGCCCTCTAGTTCCAGATATTGAACAATCGGCCGGATGATAACCGAGGCGGCAACCATAGCCCCGGTGCCAGCAGGGTCGTTCTGAGTCTTCCAGGCGCCAGGCTCATAAAAAAGCTCATCAAGGTTCTTCCGAGGCCCCTTTGCCGGCAGTGGGTAGTAGCAGTAGTCATCTTTCTTTACTGCTATATCCCAGAGGCCATTAATTAAATCATCAATAACCTGCCGTAAACGGTCATCCCTTTCCTTTTGGTACCAGGTCACCAGAGCCATTAAGCACCCTCTCTGGCCCCAGAATTCGACCACTGGCGGTTCCGGCCTTCCGGGAGTACTTTCCTTTTCCATATATCGGGCCTTCGGTACCCAGCACAGTCCCTTGCGTCCAATATAAGAGAATACCAGATTTCTAAGTTTTTGGTCAATCTCCACATTCAAGGTACTTCCGGTCATATGACGGGCGAGTATCAAAGCATCTACCGCACGGCCGGTGCCATCACAATGATCCCAGTATTTGTGATGAATGAGTACCGGCGGCTCGAATTGGAACAGGCCATCAAAATACTGGGCATAGTCAAGGTCCGGATCGACGTTCCGGGTAAGGCAATTAACACTGAGGGCAGCCCTCTTCTCGAGATTGAGGGTATCAGGAATCTGACTATCAGACATCTCTCTTCCTCCTTATTATTAGACGATAAGACCCTTATTGAAGATCGCGATCTAGAGATCTTGCACGGCCATGGATTTAAGAATTCTTGACACTATTTTGCACCGCCTTTCCGTTTACCTCACCAATAGGGGTCAGCGGCATGACGTCGAGCATCAGCAAGAAAGTTGAATGCCCGTATCGCAAGTAACCGATCAAGAAAAGCTTTTTGGCTTCTTAGCCCTGCCAATTGAATCCTTCATCGAGCATGGCAAAATAGTTTCTTATGGGGATATAATTGGCGGCACTGTTTCCTGAGCCCAAGGCATATCTGCCCGGCGCATATTCATTTAGAATCTCTCTCACATAGTCTCGTAATTCGGATTCATTCATTCTTGCAAACTTATCCATGTCTACTCCTCCCAAGATGCCAATCTTATCGCCGTATCTTTTCATGAAGTCTCCCACCGGGATGATCGTATCTTGAAAAGAGTGAAATGCATCAATTCCGACATCCTCAATCAAATCATCCATAATCTCAAGTACATTACCACAGGAGTGATACCAGAACATCTTTTCATGCTGATGGGCAAGAACTGCATATTTCTTAAACCACGGAAATACGTTCTTCCTGAGGAAACCGGGACTCATGAGAGTTCCGGTCTTGTGGCCTAGATCGTCGATCTGAATAATTGCCCCTACCTCGGGATACTGAAGGGCTTTCTCGTAATAGTCATAGACTTTCTGTCCCCATTTCTCAAACACTGCCTCTATAAGCTTTGGATTATCGTGATAAAGAACAAAAAGATTCTCGTACCCTAGGAACTTTTGTAAAATCATCTCAAACAACGGTGCGGCTGGGACTATCTTCATGCCCTTTGGCAAGTATTTTTGTGCATAATCCAATCTTTCCAGATTTGGTCTTATGCCATTCCAATCTATTCTTTTAAAATCGTCCCAGTTGTTGATAAGTCCTCCTCTTTGTTGAATCCAACTCCTTTCCCCCCGGGAAAGACCAGCAGTATCCGCTGTCTTTTCATATCTGAATTGAGGCAAGTTTTCAAACTGATGCCACACCGCGAGACAATCATAGCCCATTCTGTAATAGAAATATATCCTTTGTTTCTGATATTCTTCCTCCCTTCCTTCTTTCTCAGGAATCCATTCTCCATTCATATAACTCTTAAAGACGTATTTCATTATTTCTTCATCAATGTCTAACTCGAGGAAATGAACTCTTTTTGCCTTTTCCTCTCCTCTAATAACCCTCTCCAGGCTTTCAAAATCCGGCGAAGGATTTTCCAATGGTAATCCACGCATTCCCATTTACTCCGTACTTATTTGATGTTTTTCGCAAAGAACCAGCTCTTATTGAAATTCTTTGTCCCCTTTCTGATTCCGTCGAACATTATGAACTTCTCAAAATACCTTTCCTTTTTGCCGGCAAGGAATATTTCCATCAGATATGAAAGCAGGTGATTAAATGTGGTAGCGCCCCCCTGACTTTCTCGAATTTGGGTGAGCGCCTCTATTGATTGGGGGAGAGAGCTCTTCCTGGCCCTCCTCCCCCTCTTTAGTTCAATCTCCGACCCATGGTCGAAACTATCGTCTATTCTTCTCTAATGAACCATGAACTTGGTTGAACACAAAAGATCAGGAAATCTACCGGGTCCGATACGTTTCTAAGCCGATTATTAACTATCACTTTGTAGGTAATCGTTGATTTGGTCAACCCACCTATCTCCAGCAAATTCTCGGCGTGAATCGTTATCGCCTCGTAGAACAACGCGGTTCTTTTTTTTGCCTCAGGCTCAACCATAATTTCGCTCTCGATCTCGGCTAAGCGTTTTACCAAGGCAATAGGCTCTCTACCTGCCTCACCGCCGGTCCTGGTCCACAGGGCCCACAATCTATCCGTACTGAAGCGGCCGCTGGGAAACACGTAGCCAGTTAGCGGGCTCCGGGTGCTGCCACCGCCACCAAACTGACGGGTCGTTATGTCATGTTCACCCGCATTGAGCTGCTCCTCCCAAAGCGTCACTTGCACGGGTTTCGCTACCACTCGGACCCCTACGTCACTCCAGTACTGTTTGTACATCTCGGTTACCTCCGCCAGCTCCGCCGGGCTACCAGGACCAACAGGGAAAGTATTCACCAGGAGTAGCTCTTTGCCATCCGGCCGCAGTCGATAGCCTTTGGCGTCCCGTTTGGTAAGTCCAATTCCATCCAGAAGTTGGTTAGCTAGCTCGGCATTGTAGTCGATGTAGTCCGTGAAGGGCGATTTGTCACCATAGAAAGGAGGACCGGGAGCGCCGTACGATACTTGAGAAGGGAAGTACGTCCCCTTGAAAACCAGCTTATTGATCTCCTTTCGGTTGATCGCCACTGACAAAGCGATACGAAAGTCCTTTTCCAGGAAAAGTTCACGCAGCACTGGATCTTGATGGGAGTAGTTAAGGTAAACGGTACCCACATTATCTGAAGGCCACACGGCACCTAGCAAGCGATAATCAGCCTCTTCCCGCCTTTCCATGATCAGCGGATAGTCTGCGACCGTGAGAACACCGTGGTCAGCATATACAAAATCTACTTCGCCTGCCAAAACCTTCAGCAAGATAGCCTCCGGATTTGGAACCGCTGTTCGTTCCCAGGAGTCGATGTATGGTAGTTGATTACCTTCAGTATCCACCTTCCAGTAGTACGGATTTCGCTTCAAAACTTGCTTGGCTACATCCTGACCACTTTGGACGATCCAGGGATTGATCACCGGGATGTCCGGATTTTGAGAGAACTCGAGCTTGCTTCGGAAGAGGTCCATCCAAGTCCCAAAACCTTCTTCTTTCATCGCTTGCTCAATCTCTTCCATCGGAGTGTAGTCGGGATGAAACTGTTTCATGTAGTGTTTGGGAGCGTGGTAAGTCCAATTGACGTACCACCACCTAGAGAGGAGATCGATGAAGTAGCCAAAAGGCTTAGCAAAGGTCCATTTGATCGCGTAATCGTCTACCTTTTCTAATAACCCCAATTCTCCGTCAATTCGAAACTGCGCCGGTTTAACTGGAGTTAACTCATCATTGAGTTGGATGTCCTCCCACCAAAAGAGGAAGTCATCTGCCGTAAAGGCTTGACCATCACTCCACTTCATTCCCTTTCGAAGGAAAAAGGTTATCTCCGTGGTATCTTCATTCCACTGCCAACCCTTAGCTATGTTGGGAATGGGTGTCGCGTGGTCAAAACGCGAAAGAGTGATAAGGGGCTCGTTGATCTGGTTTCCGAGTATCCCCTCCGCTCTGGCAGCCAAACCTCCTTGATAGACCGAACGTCGAATTCCTCCGTATTGACCAACTTCCTCCACCGGTTCTATCACCCGGGGTTCTTCCGGAAGCCTCTCTTCTACAGAAGGAAGCTCTCCCGCAGCAACCATTGTCTGGAGCATCGGTGCCTCAGAGAATTTTGCAATCTTTTTTCCACTCTCTTTTTCATAGTTTTGGATCGTACTCCAATCTGCTAGTGCGGGAACCACTCCTAATAAACACACGGCTCCCACTAACACCATCAATGTTACTTTTTTCATCTTTTTACCTCCATTTAAGTCTAGCGTTCCTGTTCCACCGTGGAAATCGCCAAAGAAGCCACTTGATCCACCTAATCCTTGTTATCCCTGAGCGATTTTCTTTTTTCCCCCAACCTTTACCTGGTGTACCCTTCACCTCCTTTCGGCGCTGCTCCGATTCTTGAGGGTTAATGCCGTGATTAATTATCACACGGCAAAGACCTTTTCTTCAAGCTATTGCTTGATCACTTGCATAAAGTAAAAGAAGCTTGCGTAATTAGTATCAATCTCTCTTAGATGAGATAAAAAAGTTTCAGCTCACTTCGAGCTCCGTTATCCACCTGTTAGCTTAGTTTATTTACTCCCGACAGTCTGAGTTTATCCGCCCAATGGCAGGCCACATGATGCGGATGTTCTCTGTTGCCAGTAGTCTCTATGAAAGGAGGTTCCTGGCCTCTGCAGACCTCTTTCACGTATCTACATCTGGGATGAAAATAGCAGCCCGACGGAGGATTAGCCGGGTCAGCTACATCTCCTCTCAAAATTATCCTCTTTTTCCTGTATCCAGGATCTCCCTTGGGTACCGCTGAGAGGAGGGCCTCAGTATAAGGATGTTGGGGATTAAAAAAGAGTTTTTCGGTATCCGCCATCTCTACTATCTTGCCTACGTACATTACCGCTACTCGGTTGCTAACATATTCAACCACCGCCAGGTTATGAGCAATAAAGAGATAGGTTAAGCCGAACTCTTGCTGTAGATCGCCCAAAAGGTTTAATATTTGGGCCTGCACTGAGACATCTAAGGCGGAAACCGGCTCATCAGCGACAATGAAATTTGGCCGCAAGGCGAGAGCCCGGGCAATAGCGACCCGTTGTCTTTGACCACCACTGAAGGCATGAGGATAGCGACGCATATATTCAGGATCAAGACCGACCATATTCAAAAGACTAGCTACTTTTTCCTCGAGATCTCTTCTTTTAGTAGCCATCTTGTGAATAATGAACGGCTCCCCCACCGTTTCCAAGATAGTCATTCGAGGATTGAGTGAGGAATAAGGATCCTGGCAGATCATCGCCATGTCTTTTCTTATTTCCTTAAGGTCCGCCTTGTCAAGACCCAGCATGCTAACCGAATTGTTCCCACCATCCAGGGAAAAAATAATCTCACCTGAGCTAGGTTCAATGGCTCTTAAGATACACCGACCGGTAGTAGTCTTGCCGCAACCACTTTCTCCTACCAGGGCTAAAGTGTTTCCTGGTTTGATCGAGAAATTAACCTTATCCACTGCCCTTACAGTACCTACTACTCTCCTGGTGAAACCCTTGGTACGAAGAAAGTTCTTTTGGAGGTTCTTTACTTTAAGAAGACTCTTTTCATCATTCACGAACGATTACCTCGATCATACAAGAAGCAGCTCACTCGGTGATTCTTTCCGGTTTCCATGAAAGAAGGCTGCTCCTTGTCGCACAAACCGGGAATGAACTCGGAGCAGCGAGGATGAAATAGACAGCCTAAAGGCATCTCATACGGACTGGGAACCGAGCCAGAAATGGGTTCGATTCTCCGAGAGCCTTCACCTAACTTCGGAATCGAGGCCAGAAGCCCTTTGGTGTAAGGATGTTGAGGATTATGAAAGAGCTCCTTTACCGAAGTATACTCTATATTTCGGCCTAGATACATAATGAGCACCTGATCAGCAAGCTCCGCAATAACTGCCAAATCGTGAGTAATAATGATGAGGGCCATATTCAACTGTTCTTGGAGCTCTTCTACTAGTTCCAATATCTGGGCTTGAATCGTAACATCTACAGCCGTGGTCGGCTCATCGGCAATCAGGAGACTCGGTTGACAGGATAAGGCCATGGCAATCATCGCTCTTTGTCTCATTCCGCCACTTAAGTTGAAAGGATAAGCATCGATCATCTCAGTCGGTTTAGGCATACTCACTTTCCTCAGGAGTTCCACCGCTCTATCCCTGGCTTCTTTACGAGAGGAATTTTGATGGAGCATAATCACTTCCATTATTTGATTGCCGATAGTATGAACCGGAGAAAAAGAAGTCATTGGTTCCTGAAAAATCATCGAGATCTCTTTTCCCCTGATGTTTCTCATCTCTTTTCCGTCGGAACTGAGTTTTGTCAGATCCACAAGATTATTATTATTATCCGCCTTAAAGAGAATTTTCCCTTCAACGATACGCCCATTCTTGGGAATAATTCTAAGGATCGACTGAGCCGTAACAGTCTTTCCGCAGCCACTTTCTCCGGCTATTCCTAGAGTCTCACCTTTACTAAGATCAAAATTTACCCTATCAACCGCCTTAACAGTTCCCTCCCGAGAAAAAAAGTAAGTTCTTAAATCTTCCACTTTCAACAGAAGATTATCATTTAACAATTACTTCTCCCTCATATTCCTGCATAAGGATCAGCAGCGTCTCGCAGACCATCACCCGCAAAATTAAAAGCGAGAATAGTTATGATAACAAATACAGCCGGAATAAGTTGCCAGGGACTGTTTGCCAGTACTCTTATTGCCTGGGATTCCTTCAAAAGCACACCCCAGCTAATAGCGGGCGCTTGCAGCCCTAATCCGATGAAACTCAGGGCAGTTTCTCCCAAGATCATTCCCGGAATAGATAAGGTCAAGGAAGCGATAATATAGCTATAGAAGGAAGGTAGAAGGTGCCTTAAGATGATGCGAGTTTCGCTCGCCCCGTGAAGTTTTGCCAGCATAACGAAATCCTCCTCCCGCACTGACATAAATTTTCCCCGAACCACCCGGGCAAGACCCGTCCAACTCACCAAAGAGAGGATAATGACAATTCCAAAGTAAACCTGGGTAATCGACCAGTGAGGAGGCAGGGCAGCACTTAAACCCATCCACAAAGGAAGAGTAGGAATAGATCTAATGGACTCTATTATTCTCTGAATTAGCAGGTCAGCTCTTCCCCCATAGTATCCGGAGATACCCCCAATGACAATACCGAGAACAAAACTGATGGCAACCCCCACCAGCCCTATAGACAAAGACATTCGGCCTCCATAGACGATACGAGACAACATATCCCGACCCATTTTATCGCTCCCAAGGAGAAACACCTTTCCCTGCTCGACCCCAAAAAGGTGAAGATTGCTTTGTAGCAATCGCCCTAGTTCATAGGACCCTCCCCTAAGGAAAAAACGGAGAGGATATTGTCTTGTCTTGTCTACAGTATAGGTTCTACGGAGAGTTATTGCATTGGTTCTTCCCTCGAGTCCATAGACAAAGGGACGAAAATGAAAATTTCCCTTGGTGTCAAAGAAACGTAGGCGCTGTGGCGGAGCAAGAATATGATTCTCGTCGTAGGTATTAGGACCATAAGGCGAGACAAATTCGGCAAAGATGGCAAAGAAGTATAACACTGTAAGCACTGTCAGGGCGCCCATGGCCAATTTGTGCCTTACAAACTTCCAACGAATAAGTTGCCATTGCGAAGCCACTAATAGCTTCTTCCCCGCTATTTTCTCTTTGTTCCGTTGTTTCAGGGGATTCATCTCTTTTCTCCCTGTCTTTCAAACAGTTCCCCTAATTCGAGGATCTACCCAAACCAAAAGCACGTCCGATATCAGGGTTCCTATTACGGTGAGAAAACTCAAGACAAAGACAATGCTGCCTGCCAAAAACATATCCTGACTCAAGAGCGCCTCCAGGAATACCGGAGCAACGGTGGGAAGACCCAGAACTACCGAGGTAAGAAGCTCACCGTTTACTAACTCGGGCAAGGTCCACCCGATGGTACTCACAACTGGATTAATGGCAATTCGAAAAGGATATTTATAGAGCACTTTTCTTTCTGACAAGCCCTTTGCTCGGGCTACTACCACATAAGGTTTTTGTAGTTCATCCAGAAGGTTAGCTCTCATTACCCGGATCAACCAACAGGTTCCCGCAGTTCCGACAATAATTCCAGGCATCCAGAGATGCTTTAGTAAATCGATAAACTTAGAGAAACTCCAGGGAGCGAGCAAGAATTTGTCTGAGAATAACCCGATGGCCACATTGCCGGTAAAGACGAAATAGAACCATAACAAAATAAGGGCGAATAGGAAATTGGGAATCGCCAATCCAATGAATCCCAATACGGTGAATATGTAATCTCTAATTGAGTATTGGTGAGTAGCAGCAATTGTTCCTATCGGAATGCCAATCCCATACACTACCAGAAAGGCAACCAATGAAACGGTAATACTCCAGGGCAGTCTCTCCGCGATGACCTTGGCCACGGGTTTCTCCAATGCCAGGGATCTGCCCAGGTCGCCTTGAAGCAAACGCCCCATCCACTTAAAGTAACGGACATACACTGGCTGATCCAAAGCATAGCGTGCCCTTAACGCAGCTGTTTGCGCAGGATCAATCAATCGTCCCCTGGATTCTAAGCGAGCAATATAGCTGGATACAAAATCACCAGGCGGCAGCTCGATGATAAAAAAGGAGAGAACCGATATCGCTATCAAGGTAGGGATCATCCACAGTATTCTCCGAAGAATATAATACAACATAATCTTCTTCTCCTGGGGTTAAGTAGTATCAAAAGTTCTTCGTTAATCTCGTTCCAAATCCTTTATTCGCAAGTATTTTGAGATAGCCCAGCAGGTCTTTTTGGAATGTATTGTATTTCACCTCATCCCACAAGTCAATTTTCGCAAGAGTCCCAAGTATTTCAGCATAAGTAATCTACCTTTAAGTCTAGGTATTCTATTCTTTGGTAAATATTTTTTCAATGATTTGCAATCTTTTTCCCCGTGGCCTGCTCGTAGTCCGACGGACTATTATATTGGTCTACTCTTGCTGATACCACTGTTGTTCCTAGCAAACACAGGGCACCCACGAGTAGTATCGACGTTAACTTTCCCGCCATTTCTCTACCTCGTTTTTTCAACCTGCTTAGTCCCTTCTTTTCGGGGCTCCTTCACTTCGTTCAAAAGAGGGTAGAACCAACCTAACAAGAGACGGATTTCTTTTGTTTCGTGAGGTCCTAAGGCATAATCTACCACAAGGGTAACCCCTGAGTCACCTTCACTTGGGGAACGAAGGCTCTCCTTTAGGAGAGCTGCCCAGGAATTTCTCTCTGTACCCAGCTCGTCTCCCCAATAAACTTCTTTCTTATCTAAAATTCCCAATGCATAACCCATACCACGCTTTTGCGTTACTGAAACACCGGAAGCCTAGCCAGAAAATTGTGAGTGTTTAAATGATGCACCTTCTTTCGGACCGGGGAAGCTAAAGGCAATCTTTCCCCTTACCTTATGATCACTAATATTAGCAAGTCTAATAGAAAAAAGCGCCCCCGGTGTATTTGATACTTTCGAATCGCCTAGCACAAAGGCAGCAAATGTTCGAAAAGCTACCTGAATCAGGCCTTTGAGGTCAGACTGAGCATCTACTACCGAAAAGTCGAAGTAGCGAATATCTTCTACCCCTTTCGTTCCGTCAGGTGTTTTATTAGTGAAGACACAAATCTCCCTATTTGCTGTGAGAGCCAAAAAGGGAACATTAAGCTCTCGTGGTGGATGAATATCGTTGAAAATAGAGCATCTTCCTAGTCTTCCGTCACTTGAAAGCTCTATGTATCCGGTACCAAGACCTCCAAGAGGAACTCCACTGAGAGTAGTGCCTCCTCTGTACACAATTCCTCCTACAGGGTGTTCAAAATCATAAGCACGAAAACGCTGGAAATTACCTTTCGGTATATTAGACTCAAATGGCCAATTATCTATCGAACTATTCACCATTACCTCCTCTCTCCCGAATTACTGTTAGGATAAGGATTTCTTCTTGAATCGTCAGAATGAATGGACATAACCTAAGTTCATAACAAATAGCAAAAGATACTAACAACGTAGTATCTTTTAAAAACAAAAGAAAGCCGCTGAAATCCTTCTCCAGATCTTACTATCTTGCTGCTATAGGAAATATTTTTTTCATATTTTCCTCGATTCCTTCTATGTGGATAAACATATAACGGTGAGCTAATTTGCCATTACCTGATTTAATGGCTGAAAAAATTTTCTGGTGATCCTTTAAACCTTCCTCAGCAACTCCCGGGATCTTATTTGTTCTTCGTCTACTCTCCATCATAAGGTTAGAGAATGCATAATAAACAGCTACCAAAATATCATTTTCCGATCCTTTAACTACAGCATTATGAAAATCCAGATCAGCGACACTAAAAGTCTCTGAATCCTTCACCTTGATTGCTTTCTTCTGTTTATCCAAGGCCCTCTCCATAGCTTTGAAATCTTGAGGGGTTGCCCGGGTAGCAGACAAAGAAGCAATCCCAGCCTCTAGGAGTTTTCTTACCTCTAATAATTGTAAAAGAGCAGTTTTTTCTCCATGAAGTCTAAAGTTTATTGATTCTGCCAGCAATTCGAGGTAATTATCGAGCTTAGGCTGACTAACAAAGGCTCCTTTTCCATGTTCAATCTCAATAAACCCCATTTTTTGCAATGACCGTAGAGCTTCTCTCACAGACCGCCGTCCCACCTGAAGTTGTTTTGATAATTCCTCCTCAGAAGCTAACTTATCTCCTATTCTTAACTTATTATAAGATATTAAAGCTTTGACCTCCTTTTCTACCTGTTCCGACAACTTCGGTCTCTTAACCGGTTGCAATATCGCTTCTTTCACAGACAATCCTTCTTCTGAGTATTCGTAAATATAAGCTGGCATCTCTCAGATGACATATGTCAACATATATTATAGAATAATTATTAGAATTGTCAACCTCTCCGGTTCTTGCTGATACGTAACCACCAAAATAAGACTGATGTAACCACCAAAGTAGGACTTTGGGAACATCTAAAATAAGACTGTGTAACATCCAAAATAAGACAATTT
>SDBU01003583.1_pt1 | contig 19641 bp, 35 predicted proteins | sample 2277071 | NCBI WGS metagenome assembly SDBU01 (sample SAMN10397929, study PRJNA504765) | marine sediment metagenome | isolation source: marine sediment core GS08_GC12, 126 cmbsf | place: Arctic Ocean: Gakkel Ridge, Loki's castle | collected 2008 | reverse complement strand
GTCACGCTCACGAAGCAGTATGATATGCTGTGGAAGATTGCAGCCGACTCACCGCTGGCTCCGGATGGCGTTCAAGTCGAAATGAACAAGCAACTGGCGTTACATCTGTCAAATGTGATCCCGAAGAACGTCATCGTCGGAGTCAGCGTCACCAAACGCGAACAGGTCCACGGCATAGACAAGCTCAGGGAGGTGCCAGCCTTCACCCGGATGGTGTGCTTCGAGCCCCTCCTGGAGGATGTCAGCGACCTCGTGGACCTCACGGGGACCCACTGGATCATCATCGGGAAGAGGACCAGACAGGCCGGAACTCCGGCGTTCATGCCCGAGAAGGAGTGGGTGGACAAGCTCATCACCAAGGCCCGCGAGCGGGATATCCCCGTGTTCCTGAAGCCGTCCATGACGGACCCCGCAGGGTGGGTGCCGATTCAGGAGACGCCTTATGAGTGGATCAGGATGGCGATGAAGGGTGGATGTGAACTGGCATAGCACACACAAGTTCGTCGGAGGAAGGATGATGCGTAGAATGCCCTTTGAGCATGAGTACGGCGACAGGTTCCACCACATGAGCATGATGAGAACCTGCGAGGTCGACGAGGAATACGGCGGTTATCTCCCGGGACCGGTCCCCAGTAACGGAAGATTCGCCGTTCATGAGGGGCTTGACTATTGGATCTTCTACCCGATCAGGGACTGGATGAGTAAGTGGATCGGAGACAACCGGGTCTACGATGTTCTTAGGGGAGTGCTCGGCTTCTTCTGGGGGTTCAGCTGCTGGTTCCCCGCTCGCGACGTGGCCCTCTACACGGTGTGGCATCTCCGGGGCTGCAAGGAGGAAGAATGATGGATTTTAAGTTTGTTCCCGTAGAGTCGGTGCCTCCGGATCCCCGTGTAAGGAAAGGAGTATATGCCGATATCTTGGAGAGGTTTCTTTCCGGGAAGGATGATGTCGTTTACATAAGGGCCGATTCGGATCGGGATGGGAAAAATATCCGTCTCGGATTGAACAGGGTGATAAACAAGAGGAAGGCGCAAGTACGTGTCTCTCAGAGAAGAGATCCGCCCCGAGTCTACCTTGAGAAGCTTAAGGGGGAAGAATGATGGCAAAATTCAACAAAGGAGATCTAAAGATGATTCTCGGTGTGACTGAACCGGGGAAGAACACCTTATCACAGACAATCGCCGATGACATCAAGAAGAAGTATGGACGAGAATTCACCAACCGCGAAGTCGCCTTGGCGATAGCGTGGAGTCTGAACACCAGCTTCGAGAAGACCCGGAATGATTCAACGCAGGTTTACACTTATATGAGGAAGCCCCGTTTCGGAGGGATGTGATGGTTGGAGACAGGTGTTTAACCGACGCCGAGGTGCGGGTCTTCACCACCGAGAGAACTCCGGGCGAATTCGATGCGCTGGCAGCACTTAGGGAGGTCTGGCTTCAGAAAGGAGAGCCAACCCTCCATGACCTAGCGATCATGGAGCTCCTCGCCAGGTTTGAAGCATGGGATAGTTTTTTGAAAGAATACGCTGCTCGAGTAGACGCGCTCATGAAGCTACATCAGGAGCTCAGAGTGCGAATGGATGATCTTGAGGCGAAGTTCGATGCAAAATAGCGTTATCTTGAGAAGTATCATGCCTGGAATGAGAAACATTATGAGCGTTTGGAAATGTGAAAAATGATGGATATAGAAAAATATGGCGTGGTCAGCTTCAACGGTTATACCCAGGCAGGATCCTTCTATGAACAGATACACTCAGGCCGGAAGACCAGGACGCTGCGCAAGCGTCGTAAGGATAGGCGACCCCATGTGAAGCCGGGCTATCTTTTCCCGATGTACTGGGAAGTAAGGAAGAAGATAGTGGATAAGCCCATTCACTATATCGGCATGGCAATATGCATCGCCTACGAGCCCATCAAGATAGCCGACTACTGGAACGACGAGGAGTTCGCGGAGAGTGACGGGTTCGAGGACCTCGATGAGTTCAGGGATAACTGGTTCCCTGGCTGGCGCGACGTCCTGTGGCTTGATGATGTACTCGAGGCATATTACAGCCTGAAGGAGCAGGGTGTCGACACGACAACCATATTCAACTGGGGTCGACGTCAGGGGAAGGCCACGATCGTGAAGTTCCTACAGCTCGAGTATATGATGATCCACTTCAGATATCTCAAGCCATGCGGAGTCACTGTCTGTAGCGATAACACGGCGAATGCTCGCGAGCATGGCCATAACCTATGCTTCAAGGAAGGGCCCACGGGGACCTGTCTGGCGTATACTCTATAATTCATCTGAAGGGTCGCTCGGGAGAGCGTGTTTGTCCAAGTTGGGGAAGCCGATATCCCATGTCTCCGGGGATGCTGTGATGTCGATCTTCCGGCATGGTTCAGAGAGCAGTGATTCTGGGAGATATTTGAAGTCGAGAGGCACGAGCTGAGGGAAGACGAACTGTAGAGCCCTCAGAGCTCCGACAGTCTCATTCTTCCAATGGGTGAGTTCGGGGCCCCAAGCCTTTCCACTGCTACGCTGTTCCTCGAATTCCCTGGCCGTCATGCCGAAGTTGGATTTGAAGGTGCAATCCTCCATGACGCCATACATGTCGACATCCCGAGGCTCCTTCTCGGTGAGGGCCGACCCGACGATGTAGAACTCCATTATATACCCACTGGGAGTGTGCGGAATTTCATCTCTTTCTGTAGGAACAGGTCTAGGAACTCCTCGTAGGTCATGGTGATCACTCTGCACTCAGGACACAGGCATATGTTGATTTTGGGCCCGAGATGCATCTGGAATCCGGTCTGCCAGTCGATGTGCCTAGTGAAGTATTTGCTATGCTCCACGCACAGGTCTTTTCCGCAGTGATCGCATACTGCGTGTGGGTCGTGTTTAGCTATCTGTTTTTCACAGATATCGCAGAACCAGGTAGTCTCCTTTATCTCCGACGGGATCAGCTTCTCCTTCTTCATGATTCTATACCTTATTCCATACACTTAAAAAATCATGGGATATAGAAGAGATTAACTTGTCTGGTAGAAAAGGGTCTTCGGGTCATCAGAACCTCATAGATTATAGCTCAATGAAACTCCTCAACGAAATCATAGGCGACAAATGGCTCAACATCACCCTCGTAAGAGAAACCCCCCTCGATGTGAAAACACAAACCAACATCCAAGGCTCCAACTTCGGCTCGATGAAAGTTGCCAGCGCCGAGCAAAGAATGTACGCCGACATCGCATGCTCCGTCGTCTTCGACAAAGACGCTAAAACATACATGGGAACAGACCCCATCTTCCCCCACATGCTCCCCCAGATAGAGAAGTTCAAAGAAGAGGGAAACATGGACGAATACTACAAGGCCATAAGAACCGCCTACGGTGTCATGATCTACATCATCGAGTGCGAGATGAACCCCCGCAGCAACCTACTCAGAGACGGCCCCAAACTCACCGCATACAAACTCATCAAACAACAGAACAACAACCTAGTCCTGATACTCTCAGTCTTCGAAGACACCAAAGTAGACCACCCCGACATCTTCGACCACGTATGGCGCTTCCCCAGGAAGGGCAAAAAGAGTGTAGAATAGATTCCACACCTCTTATAAACCCTGAACACCACATATTATTTACATGGTCCTGGAAAAGAATGAACTACTTTTGGATCTTAGAACGGTGGAGTTTCCGAAAGCTTATGAGATCCTCAAAAAGCTAACTCCAGAGGATCTAAATGAAACGCCGGTAGTCCTTCGACGTGGAGCTATCGATATTAAAATAGGAGTAATCCACAAAACCCGGATAGGTAAAGACACAATCTACGGTGAAGCCCTGCTAAGACTCGAAGGACACCTGGAATTCGAGCAGGTCCTAGATGAGGCCGGGAAGAATGTTATCGGCGTCGAAATCAAAAAATACGTCTATCAGGTGGCGTGATCAAAATGCGTGATAACCTAGATATGAGCGTGGTTTTCAAGCTGAGTTCGGTTGAAGACCTGGGGAGACTACACAAAGCCCTGAAGACTGCGTTGACATTCCAAGAGGAGATAAAACTCAAGGCTGACATAAAGGAGCTCAAGGAATTGAAGTATCGCTTACGGAGTGAAATCCAAGGGCTGAGAGCTGAGATAGTCAAAATAGATCCTACTCGCGCGGAGGAAAAGCCAACCCAGAAAGACACGAAGTATGAGGAGGGGGAGACCGAGATGCCCGAGTCCGACGAAGAAGAGTCCAACCAGCTGACCGATGGGGCAACCGAACCGGCCCTAGGCGAATAACCTTCTTATACAAGCTGAGACAGAGGGAGAACGAATTTCAGAGGTTAAAGTGATGTCCAAAGTAATCCAGCGCGTGAAGCCTAAAGAGAGGGTAACGGTGCGCATCGCCGCCATCGATGTTCCCCTCCACATCTGTCTTGAAACTCTGGGAGAAGTCGGCTCGCTCAGCAACTATCAGGACAAACTCTCAGTCGAGGTCGGCGACGTCCTGCTCTGCCTGGATGCCCCCTAGTTCAAGACGATAAAACTTATCTATTTTTCTATTTTCTAAAAAAAAATAGTTAGGACTTGAATAGTGCTTTCAGTTGTCCTTCGATGAAGTTTCCGAAGAGCGCCTTCAGTATTGTTTCGATCATGGCAACGTAGCCGGCGTATGCGCCCAGTTGAAGGAGGAAGTATTCCTCGTTGAAAGTTGATCCTGTGAAGGCAGAGATCAGGCCAATGATGAGGGCCACTATCAGGGTGGCTACGAATTTGTATGCGTCGAAGGGTGGCGTAGGATCCTGTGTCTGACGAGCTTTCCACCAGAAGATGATGCCATAGGCAGCTGCTGAAAACACTGTCGCGAGTACTACAATCCAGTCCATCGATTAATCCTATCTCTTAAAAACTATAAAAGATAATTGGAAAGTAATGGACTTGAACGAGAAGGCAATACGGAAGGTCATTAAAGGCAAAAAAAACGTCAACGGCTATGTCAAGACCAAACAGAAGCGCATCAGAGACGGAGTTGAAGTCGATGAAGAGGTCATCGTCATCCTCGTCGAGCAGAAGCTCGCCCCGGAGGCTCTTGCAGCTATGGATCTCATCCCAAAGGAGATTGATGGGATCCCCACCGATGTTCAAATCTCGGATAAGATCGTGGCCATGGGCACAAAGGATAGGCAGATCCCTCTCGTAGCAGGGTATAGTATCGGACACATTAACATCACCGCGGGCACGCTGGGGTATTTCTTCAGGAGGATAAGCGACGGGAAGGGGCCGCTACCAGGTTCGAACAAACACGTTTTCAGCGATGTCATGGGGCCGACAGTTCTGGATACGCGGATTGTGCAGCCGGGGCCTACAGATGGAGGTGAGCTCCCTGTCGTGGGGAACTACTTCGACGGGACCGCTCTGAGGAGAGGGCTCAATCCGTTCAATGCTCTGTGGATGATCCTGGTCAACCTGCTCTACCAACTCTTCGGGAAGGAGCCTCCCTACGATCTCACGGATAGTGAGCCTCGTCACCTCGACTTCGCAGTGATGGATCCCGTGGTTGAGATGGATATGCTCATCGCCGGGCTCTCGGAGTGGGATGACTTCTGCGGGGTCTGGTTCGCAGGAAGTGGCCGGGCGTCATTCTTCTGTAAGGCCAAGTACATCACCGAATTCGGATACGAGCCGGTAGATGTCAACGTGAAGGAGGCCCAGGCCAATGACATCGTCTTCAAAGGAAACAGTAGAACTACTCCTCGAGGGGAGGCCATGGTTGTCTATGATTCCGTTTATATCTTGGTCGACTACGGAGGCGCGGGAAAAATTGCTTTCGATGATGTCGTCATGACGGAGCCACTGATCGAGGGCGGAGACAGCGGAACAATGGCTTGGCTTCATGCGGTCTTCGAATAACCCTTTTTATCCAGATGAAAGCTATGCGGTTGAGCGGTAATTAGATCATTTCTTTCTTTAGGATGATCCTGAATATATTCGTCTCGAGAGAGACGATTGTTTTTATAGGTCCATGGTTTAGCCGATGCACCTTCCAGAATCTCCCCGGTTGCTGGGTCACATTTACGCCGGTTAAGGTAGTGAAAGCAGAAGAAGCCATCTTCGGCTTTATACCATATACATCTTCTAGTTCCATCTCGCCTGTCTAGGGCAATCGCTCCATGTTTTGTTCCTCCACATATCATTTCCAGGCACCTTATCATCTGATGAGATGTATTCTTTCATCCTCGAGGCCCATTCTCTCGGAGCCCACCTCGATGAACTGGCCCTCCTTGTCCGTCCAGACCCTGCGGGAGAAGCCTTCGCCCATCGCCCACAACTCCGTCTTCTTTTTATGCGTTTTCGGGATCCGCGGCGGGAGCACGGTGCTGATCGTGATGGCCAGCTCTGGCACGACACATATCCTGCCGCCAAACCTGATCTCATGCAGGCTCGAGTCGAACAGGAACTCATGCCACCTCATGTACTCGTATAGGGAGGGGTACACCGTCAGGACGGCGCCGCATTTCCGGCATAGGAACTGCTTGTCCAGGGGGAAGCGCCCCGGGAGGAAGGCTTTGCATGTGGGGCATCTACAGGGCCGATGCTCTTCGGGGTCTCCGTCAAACGTGAATGTTGAGCAGCTCATATCCTTTCTCCTTTCATTCTCTGCCTCTTTCTCTTCCGTCTTTTCTTCCGGGACTTTCCCGACATCTTTTTATTTCCTATGTTGACTCACCAGGGTTCCTGTTGGCTAGGTAAGCATCCCAGCAGAAGGAATCTACAAACAGATCGAGGTCTTCTCCTCGGCGGGGATTGCGTTCTTCGAAGTCTTCAACGCTGATGTAACGGACTTTGCAGTGGGCGCATCTGGCTTCTGAAGCGATGGCCTGCGCAACGCGTGATTCCTCCACATCCTCGAATAGGTTATGCAGTAGATTCACGCCCTTGACGAGCTGAGGCTCTGCATACTCCATTTGCTTATTTACTCGATCATAGATGGCTATAATTGAGCCTTCCTCGAGGGACACTAGGGCTGATTTGCTCTCATCCGGGCTGAGAAACAGAGCGTATAGTCGCCAGATGCCTCTTACTCTCGTAATTTCAGACCAACCCTTCAGTTCAGCTATCAATCCCGGCTCCTCCTCATCGTCATGGGGAGTATCTTTTCCTTTAGGAACTCTATGAAGTGCTCCTTGTCGACGGTGTTGAACACCACGATTGTTCCATCCCGGACGATCCCCACTGTCCAGCCCCTATTCTTCGTCTTGGCCACCATGTACCAGGGTCTGCCATGCCCCACGAAATCCCCGTAGATGTTCGTCTGCTGCACGTTGCCACCGTCGCCTCCGTAGAGGGTGGCCTTGTCGATGTTGGGGATGTCGATGTCGTCGAAGAGCATGATACTCGTCGTCTCGGTGCCGTCTTGGAATTCTTTGAATCTGTCTGAGCGTATCACCGGCTCGACGATGGCTCCCTGAACCCCGTATATGATGTCGCTGAGCTTGTTGGCGACCCTGTTCGCTACACTCTTCGGCGCCATGACGATGAGATATTTCTGCTCGTCCTGCTCGGTGAACACAAAGGGAGCCGACGTCGTGAATGGCGTAGCGCTGTACTCCCCTCTCCAAATATGCTTGGCTATTGAATCATACATGTAGGTGCCGTAGAGCTCCTCTTCGTCACAGTGCACGTTCTCGATGTTGGCCAGCAGTTCAAAGTCTCCATCACCCTCGAAGCTCTCCTCTTCGCTCCACTCTTTCAGCTTCTCAGTCATCTCCTCGAGGGTAGCATCCTCCTGCTGAAGAAAGATTTTTCCTGATGTTGGCATTATTGTTTTCTCCTTTTATCATTCTCTTTTGTGGATGGTTCTGTCCATCCGCAGCTCACACAATAGTAGCGGCCTCCCTCCTTCTCGTAGTTCGTGGTATCCACAGACAGGCCTTCCGTCAGTTGCCCAATGTCGTAGGACTCGCACTTGGCGCACTTCTTGACTCTCCGTCTCAGGATTGCTTTGATTCTCTTTTCAGCGTGGTTCAGGCTGTTGCTCGGATAGCCAATCGACTTTTCCCCCTTTGGAGGATAGATGGTGAAGTTCCCCGAGGTACACCAGATGCTGAACTCCTCAATCTTCTTGACGAAGGGCATCAGATTTCGCCTCCCTTCAGCCTCCCCAAGACGTCAAAGCCGAGGCACTTCCAGAATCGCACGGTCTCCACGTCGAGCTTGAAGTAATCCGTGTCGAAGATGATCGTGCGCTTCTCGGGGTCGATAGTAATAGTCCCGTTGTGGCGGTCCACCTTTGAGGAGGCTACGAGGACGGCTGAGATGTCTTTCTTCGTGAAGAAAGTGGCGACATTCTGAGCATGCCCCCTCCATTCACGTAGACCGTTGGGAGTCTTCACCGTGATTAAGATGCCACCCATCAGGAAGCCTCCTTCTCCACAGGAAACCGGCGCCATGGCTCATCGTGGAAAGATATAGTACCGGTGAAATAACTGATGCCCTCTATCCATAATCTCTGTTTCTGGAACTCGAAGTGATCCATGTTGATCCTGTCCATGGCCCGTGCCCACCTCAGATAATAATAGGAGAACCACGCGAAGACTGCGACCAGTGCGGTGATTACTGGGTAAGCGCTCCAGTGAACCATCAGGAAGCCTCCCTTTTCATCGAGGGATTCACCCTCCCGATCACTATCAGTGGTCGAGACACCCAGAGCCCGAGGTGAGCAAGTTCGTCGTCTTCATGGGTCAACTCGACGGCTCGGTCATACCAGTCCATCAACTGTTCAAGCGTCTCCTGGTTGCCCCCCTTGTAGTTCAACACCAAGTCCCTGAGAATAGCTGGCCCAAGCCGTCCGACGACAGCCCCGGTCTGGTTAAATCCGCTGTCATTAAATCCGCTGTCAGCTCGATACGCCATCAGGAAGCCTCCTTCTCCGTAGTCGCCTTAGAGTCCTCCAATGTCTTTATCTCCTCGTTCATTTTATTAAGAGCCTCCTCAGACTGTTTCACCGTCTCACAGGGAGGGCATTCATATTTCCAACCAGGGACCTTGGAGTCATCACCATCAGCATCTGATACTTGCTTCATGGGTCCTCCGCACTCCTCGCAGAGCGGGGGATATTCATCAGACACGGAATTTATCTCGATAATCGTCAGTTTCCTGATGTCCAGCAGGACCTCGATTACAGCACGCATATGCCAGGACTGGCTTTTGCCTTCGATGCTCTTGTTGATCTCTTTTCTAGTTCTCATCATGAAGCCTCCTCAGACTTCTCTTCTTCAATGAACTGGGAGAACCATTTCTCGAACCATTGATAGAAAACGAGAGACTGCACAGCGCTATGAGTTATTGGGTCTCCCTCTGGAAAGTCTGCCTTACAGCGCTTGAACCAGTCGTTGACATCCACCTTATCGTAGACATCGTAGACCGAATCGTATTCATGGCTACCGCCAACCGCTTCCTCCTCAGGGAACAGTGTTTCATCCCTCTTCTCGTCTTCCGGGGGTACAATATATCCACAATTTCTGCACTCGGCTCCCTTGACCGTATTATACAAGGGGCTCCCACATCTCAAACAGACAATCTTCAGGTCATCATAGTATAGCTCTTGTTTGGGGTTGATCCTTTCTTGAATCTCTCGCCATGTTTTATGCTCCCATGTTTCCCCGTCTAGACTTACGAGATAGACGGTATCTGGCTCGACCTCTTTGAAAGCCATCAGGAAGCCTCCTTGAACAAGTCGAGGAATCTCCTCAGAAACGATTTCCTGGGCTCTGGCCATTCCGATATCTGGACGATGACCTCGCTGCATTTAACCCAGCTACCATCCGCTTCACCTGTAAAAGAGTCGTCAAATCCGTGGGCGCCCTCCGCCGTCCCATAGAATTTGAGAAGCCTGCCGGTATTGTTGACGAGGACGATCTTATGCTTGAAGTCCACAACCCGATCATCAAGGAAACTTTTCTCATCCAGGCGCATCGACTCACCGGGGCCTACCTTCCCGAAGGGACTGTATGATTTCGGCTCCATCAGGAAACCTCCCCGAAGATGATCTTTTCAAGTTGCTCCTTGACGACCTGCGAGTCGATGCACTGGTTGAACATGCCCCACCACTCTTCGACGGCCTCTAGCTTTTCCTCGACTTTTTTGTTTTCACGTATAAGCTTCAATATATACGCCGTAACGTCTGGATACTTGGTTTTTGCATCATAGTCTTTCCAGATATCGGAGGTCTCAGCCATCAGGAACCCTCCCCTCCAGCAGCCCTCTCTTTCATCCATGAGTAGATTGCAGATACGCACGCATTATCACACCAGTCTTTTTGCTTTACATTGGCGCATCTTCCATAGATCTCACAATTCTGACTACAGGCCTTGATCGCTCTCTCATCAAGTTCATCCTCGGACATCCCCTGCTCTCTGCTCCAAGTCAGTATTTCTGGAAACGCCATATCTGCAAATGATGTTTCAGACATCATGCCTCATCCTTCTCTTCCCCGATGAGTTTCCGGTACCGCTCCTTGGTCATCTTGACATACGGCTTATCCCGCCACATGGCGTAGGCGCCGTCCTTCCGGTCTATCTCACTGACTTCTCCGGTGAGGGGATGCATCACGAATCCGGTGTACCATGCCAGCTGTCTCGCCGCATCGTAGAGATGTTCGTCGTGAACCTCCTTGAAGTACTCCCTGAACAGGTACTCGAGCTGCTCATTAGTCAAGCCAGTCATCAGAAAACCTCATCTGCCATATCAAGTATAGACTATACTCCATACCTTAAAATATTACCTAAAGGGTGAAAATAGTGAAAGCAGTATGAAGTTTGCAGTTCTCGCGGACACGCATATCGGTCGCAAGATCCCGCTTGCCATAGCCGAACACCGGCGTAACGCCTTCAAGAAAAGCTTCTCCAAGGCGGTGGATATCATCGTCGAAGAGGGGTGCGACTATGTTTTTCTGTGCGGTGATCTTTTTGAACGGCGCACTCTCAAACCTGAGCTGGTGCAGTTCGCGCATGATGAACTCTACAGGATTGTCAATGGGACCCGTAGCATCTGGGATAAACCAGTTAAGATCCTTCTCACACGGGGCAATCATGATGGCCGCCCTCAAAGCGATACGCTGGACTATCTCAAGCATCCTCTCGCCGACTATCTCCATGTCTTCGAAGAGGACGGCATTCCCTATGTGGATGAAAACCTAACCGTCGTAGGCCTCAACTATTACGACAGGATTGAAGCGGCATACAGTCAGCTGGCGGAGCCAGCCCTCAAAGAGGCGAAAGGCCTCAAGATATTCATGTTCCACGGATTCGTCTCGGGCTATAACAAGGTGCCACCTAACAGCAGAAGCCTCACTCTCGACCGCCTGGCTGAAGCGGATCCCGCCTATGTCTTCACGGGGCATTATCATCTCAACTGTGGGGCGAAACGACTTCCTAACGGGGGTTGGGTCCTTACACCGGGTAGCCTTGAGAAATATGATTTTGCAGAGAATCCTGAGAAGGGGCTCTACATAATTGAGCATGGAGAGGACCCTCGAGAAGGCTTCGGTGCTCAGAATGAACAGGCATATTCTCCGAGTAAGGAGCCGGTCTTCACCTGGAAATCAATCGAGCCCCTGCATATTATGAAGCAGGTCAACATCGACTCTGAAAGGCGTCGACCCCCATCATGGTACACCGAGCAGATCTTGGAGAAAGTAGAGTTGTTTAGCTCTGAGCTTGCAACCGCCGATAAGTCCGGTTATCTTAGAGTCCGGGTGAGAGGGAGCTTACTGAAGGGCTTTGTCAACGAGATCGACCAAACCAAGGTCGATGAGATAGTGAAGGCGGATCCACGCTTCCTCTGGCTAGACGTCGACACCCTTGGAGTGGAAATGCCCATCTCAATTATCACGCCGAATGGCGGCTCAGGTTCCGAGAACTTACAGGAGGTCATCGCCAAGTTCTTCTCGGGATTTGAGGATTTCGCGGAAGACATCGGGGAGATGTATGTGAAGACCCAGGAGACTCTGGAAGAGGTCGCCAGTGAACAGACGGGTTTGCTGACGGCATCGCAGAGAGGGCCCTTTGTGGATGAGTGGGTTAAGCGGTTTGAAGGGCATCAATTCAGGAGGTTGGAGACATGATAGAGGAACTCACTCTTAGCGGGTTCAAATCCTACCGACGTCAGCAGACAGTCCGCTTCACTCCTGGCGTGAACAAGATCTCAGGCCGGAATGCATCCGGGAAAACCACGCTACTCGAGGCGATACTCTTCGGGCTCTTCGGGGATGTCCCGCGGGTGAAAAAGAAGCAGATGTTAGTGTCTCTCGGCGGGAGCGATCTGAGCGTCACGGTGAAGCTGAGAAGCCCCTACACGGGCCAGGGTATTGAGATCCACCGGGAGGGTGGGCTGATCAAATCAGGAGGCTTCAGAACATCCACCTCGTGGATGAGGGTGGAGGGTGAAGAGGCGCCCTATGCACGAGAAAAGGAGATTCAGGCCCGGCTCAGAGAGCTAACCGGGGTCAACCGAAATACCTTCCTCAACATAGTCTACGCGAGGCAAAAAGAGTTTATAGAGATCCTCAACCCGTCGAAGGGAAGAATGGACGCCATCCTAGGGCTTACAACTCCCACCGAGCTCAGAGAGCAGCTTCGAGAAGCAAAGAAGAAGCTGGAGTCTCGAGGTCAGATCGGGGAGAAGGGAGCCTTTGAGGAGCGAGCCAAGAATGCCACAGAGTCTGTGGCTATTGAGGAGAAAAGGCTGAAAGAAATCGAGGCGAAGCTTGTTGAATTAAAAATGGGCCTTGAGGAGAAGAAAAACCTGCTCAACAAAACCCAGGCCCGGGTTACCTTTCTGTTGGGATTCAAGGACCGACTGAAGATACTGGACGGACTGCAAAACACAATCGAAAGTTTAAAAGTGCTTGAGGAGGGGAGACAGGAGGATCTTGAAAAAGCCAGAAAAGATCTAGCCTCGGGAACACCGCTCGCCCAACTCCTCAGAGATAAGGTAGCCGCAGAATCGAGGGAGGCCGAAAATGAGACCGCGTATGCGGAATTCGAGGCTGATGCGCGCGAAGTAGGCGGGAAAGCTTCACGGTTGGAACATCAGATCAAAGACCATGCTGAACTCCAAAAGACAGGGGTTACAATATGCCCCAAGTGTGGCCAGGAGATCGATCAGAAGCTTGTGGAGGAAGATCTTGCCTCATGGAAGAAGGAGCTAGAAGAGGTAAAGGTCCAGCTCGAGGAATTGGAGCAGAGCATGGAGCTCGTCCGCAGCGCTGCGAAGATAACACGGGATACACAGATAGAAGTGGGTGGAAAAATCAAGGAACTCGAGCAAAAGAGTCAGTGGATAGCAGACATTGAAAAGACGCTGGTGAAGGTAGATTCACAGATTACTGGGGTGCGTTCCGAACTTAATGAGGGCTTGAAAGAGATCTCAGATGAGATCACCACCAAGTTATCGTTGACATTTACTTCACTACCCGCTGCGATTGAAGAGATAGGGGCAGAACATTTGAAAGCCCAGAGTGTGGCCTCTGAGCTACGGGGTGAGATGAATTCTCGGCAAGCTAGGATCAGGGACGAGGAAAGTAGAAAGGATCTATATGAGACATCGCTGAAAAACAATCAGGACGCCCTCGACACTGCCTCATCCGCTCTCCGTGGGATCAAAGAATATGAGCAAAAAATTCTCATCCTAGAAGCGGCTCAGAGTCGGTGTGTGGAATACGAGCAGCAGCTACGGGAACGCACACTCGCCCAGCTCGAGTATCAAACCTATAACTACTTCAAAAGATTGACGGATCAACAGGCTTACTCCTCATGCCATATAGATAGAGAACGCTACACCCTCGAGGTGCTCCCCCTGGGGAGCAATCGGGCTCTCCCCGCATGGAGAGTGGGAGGAGGACATGAAAGCCTCTTCGCCCTCGCCGAACGACTCGCCCTGCTCAAAGTAATGGGTTTCCCATACCTGCTCATCCTCGACGAGCCTACCGACGCCGTCGACTCCGAGAACATTCCTCAGCTTTTGGAGTATATTATCCGAAGCGGGAGAGAGATCAACCAGGTGATCCTAGTAACCCACCATGGATACGGTGAGGAGGAAGAGGTGAACCTGATAACGGTGGAGCAGAACAACGGGGAGGAGCCAAGGATTCTACAGGGGGCTCCATGAAAGCCAAGGATATGATGGGGCCGTCGATGCGGTTGCCACTGTCCACCATCAGCTACGGACTAACGGTTCGGAACTGGTGCTTTCTCGAGTACCCGAATCATCCGAACGGCTGCCAGAACTATCTCGACAAGGACTGGTGCCCACCCAAAGTAGCGGAATTCCCCGCCGGGATCGATGTCAGCAGCTACGAGGTGACCCATGGCCATAATGATGAGATGTCCCTGCTGAGGCTGAAGCCGGATCTGGAGCCGACCATGTGGCTGTTTATCCGCCCCTTCAACCTCAAAGGCTGGGCAGAGGGGCTTCGGAAGGAGCACCCTAAGATGTCGGATGCCCAGGCACGGATCCCCTATCTCTACAATAACAAGGTGTACAGTCGGATCTACGCTGATGCTGAGGCGTATAGATGGAGCGTGGGTAAGCCGACGATCCTGCTACGGAGGCCTGAAGCTAACGGTGTCAACCTTTTCGCAACGTGTAGAGTCAACGGCGGGCCACAGCTGGAGAAGAATCCGAGGGATGAAGCATTTTTCATGGCGATCCTCGGGGAGCGTGCGGTCATTGAATGACTGCGGTAGATGCCATCTGTTTCCCTGTAACCGAACGACGCCATGCCCTGAGGGTACATACTACAAGTATCGGGGGGGTCGACTCGTCGAGTTTGTGAAGCTTCCTCCTGGCGTGGAGGAGGCGATCACGAAGGCAATTCTTAAAATGTGTGAATAGGGAGTGAATCATGATGAAAAGGATACACGGAAGGCTCCACAGAAGCTTCTCTCCGACGTTTGAGATTGGAGATCTGTCGGAACTTGCAGAGCAGATGGTAGGAAAACCAATAACGATGGATGATCTTGACCTTGAGATCGGTGAAATCGTTTCGGCAAAAGTTGAGGGTGAATACATAGCGTGGAAAGCGGAGCTTTACCACTCAGATTCAGGTTTAAAGACACTGGGGGCCTCACAGAACTTTCGCCAAGAGTAATCGTATTCTTTTGGTCTTATGGGTTGCTCCAGGCCCTTCTTTGCAAGCCTCATATGGGTGAGTCCACAATCACAACAGGAAATGGAGAAGAACATATCGGACGGGTTCTTGAAGGTCCTGCTTCTCAAAATGGATTCTTTAAGCCCTAATTTCTCTCTAATTCTACCCAAGATAATTATGGTCTGGGTGAGCATCTTGTAGATGAAGAGTCTCATGGTTCCTCGGGGGCCTTCTCGGATTTAAGGAGTAGCAGATCGCCTGTCTTGGTAAGGCGAACTATCACTCGGCCCTTACAGTGGGGGCATGGGTATTCAGCGTCTTCTGACATTTCATCTCACAAATCTAACTCCTGGGGGGAGATCTCCGGGGTCGACGGTTATATTATACTGATTATACTGTCGATCTTTCTTGCGCTTCTTCCTCAGGAGGATTTCGTTTCTATACCAGCGACCCTCAGCGCTGATCATGGCGCTGCGTCCGTCGCATTCTGACCTCATGAATTTACGGCAGGACATTCTACAGTTCTGGTTTGTGTCGTCCTTACATCGGAGGCCGAGAGAGCGTGCAAGGGGGTAACTAGACATTAATCAAATAAAGAGTCGGATAGTTTAAAACAGGTGTTACGAAGGATGAGTATGGAATGAAAGCAGTAATTCTGGCAGCAGGAAGACCTAATCCAACATTCCCGGATAATTCAAAACAGAAAGTTCTCTATCATATCAACGGTGAGATTTTGCTTGAAAGACTTGTCAGCCAGTTAAAGGAAGCAGGACTAGAGAAAATCCGATTGGTCACAGGTTACGGTGCGGAGGGGATCCAAGAATTTAATCGCGACAGAAACTTGGGCCTAGAATTGGTTTATAATCCAGAGTGGGATGAGGACCCCGTGGAGTCTTTGAGATATGGAGTAAAAGATCTTGGTGATGATGCCCTGATCATCTTTGGGGATATTCTGGCGAGCATTCAGATCTTTAAAAGATTCTTAGAATGTAAGGCTCCACTCGCATGGATAAAGACTAGGCGCCCATGGGGGCGTGGGCTTCCCGTTGATGAGGTCTACAAGGGAGATAGACAGACTTGCATCGTCAAAATAGCTGAAGATAAACTGGTAATGTTTGATGAGGATAAGGCAGAAGAATATATCGCACGATTCACCGAGAGGATCTATCCGTATATGAGGCGGTATCAAACGCCCCGTCTTTGGGATGGCAGCAAGCGAGATACAGTGAGATTAAGCGCCGTCGTTTTGGAGGGTATGTTCCGAAGTGGCCCGGTAGAGGAGATAGTGGTGCCTTCGCCAATAAGGGATGTGGATTACTACAAATTGACAGATGAGTTTCAAAATCAGCATAAAGTCCCCACTTCAAACTCTTGAATTTTTTCAAGAAAAACAGAAATATAACGCTTTTTTTGGAATAATTGTGAATTTATTGAGAAAAGATTAAATATTTTCGATTTATGTACTGTCTGTGGTTTCCTATAAGGCAATTATATTGTGTGCTGGAGTGGGAGAAAGATTAAGACCATTGACATATACTCTCCCTAAAGCCTTAACCGAGTTGGATGGCAGGCCTTTGCTTGCCCATTTTTTAGATGGGTTGGTTTATAGTGAAGTGGATATAAAATCCGTGTATGTCGTCGTAGGGCATCTCCGAAAAAGTTTCAAAAAATTAATTGGGTCCAGGTACCGGGGGCTGAAGATAAGTTACTTGACTAATCCGTTATACAAAATCACTGGATCTGCTCAGAGTTTATACCTTGCCGGGTCCCTGTTACAAAAAAATGCAACCATTATCGCCGATGGGGACCATTATCTGCACCCCGATTTATTCAAGAAGTTGATGCAGTCGGAGTATGATAATTGTACCCTTGTAGATTCTGACTTGGCTAATCTATCGCATCGGGAGCATGCTGAATTAGCATACGGCTATGAGGGATTGTTATCAAAGATAAAGTGGCTTCCGCCTTACCCCGAGAACCCCGTCGGCAGACTCACGACAGTATTTAAATTTTCTAAAAGGGCTTCAAGTTCTCTGTTTACGTTTCTCGAAAAATACCTATTAGAAGACGGCCCGGCCATAAAGGAAACGATTGATCCCTTGAATAGATTATTGAAAATTCATGATGTTCACTACTGTTTAACGGAGGGCCTAGAGGCAATCGAACTGGATTTTTTTGATGATTATGTGCGGGCAAAGGAGATTAGATTTTCATGATCACCTCGAGCTGAAACGGCAAGGGTGAAAGGTAAAGAAGGAAAGAAAATGAAACGAGACAAGAAAAAGAATCGAGACACTTTGCAGATCTTGGTCATATCAGTCTTAGCCATCGTGGCTCTGGGTACATTGTGGTATCTCACTCGACCGGAAGAACCATCCGAGATATTAATCTACACATCCAACTCAGGGATAGAACTCATGCTCGAGGCCACGATATCCCTTTTCACGGCTGAAACTGGGATTGAGGTAGTGTATGTGACCCCGGGCGGCTCCGGGGCGGTAATCAACAAGATTATCGCGGAGAAAGACAACCCCACCGCAGACATCGCAATAGCATCGCTTCCGTCAATGCTTGGAGCAAAAACTGAAGGTGCTCTGAAAATCTACGTTTCCGAAGAAGCGGAGAACATACCGGCAGCATTTAAGGACCCTGAGAGTTATTACACCGGCTGGTTCGCGTTCCATACGGTACTTGCCTATAATCCGACACTCGTGACTACTCCCCCAAAAACATTCGCGGAACTCCTGAACCCTGCATATGCAGGAAAGCTGGCCTATCCGGATCCCACCACATCAGGAAATGGTCTGCGGTTTATGGCCGCGTTGATCGAGATAATGGGAGAAGATGAAGCCTTTGAGTTCTTAGCACAGCTCGAGCCATTTATAGCAAGACATGATAGCCTGCCTCTTGGAGAATTCATCGACAAGGGTGAGCTCTGGATTCAAATCTCAGACGACTCGATAATCACTTCCGAAGTCATGAAGGAACACCTGACAGATCAATACATGGCAGTCACAGATGAAGGAGCAATCGCAGGATTCGTTGCCATCGCTATAACGAACGGCGCACCGAACGAGGAAGAGGCCAAGCTATTGATCGATTTCATGCTATCCGAAGATGGGCAAGCATGTGTGACAGCGGGATACGGCTACCCGGTCAGAATCGGAATGTCTCATCGAATTCCGGAAGATCTAGCTACAATATGGGAACCATTCTTCGACAAACCGGTAATACCCTTAGACTGGGAACGGATCTCCGAGAATATGCAGGCATGGAAAGATCGATGGTTGGAAGAGATACAGCCCCTCGGCAACTAGGTAAGTATGTCCTGCTCCTCACGGTTGTAGCGGGACCTATACTTCTTTTTGCTGCCCCCCTTTTTCTCATAATGTTGAAGTCCCTTTCTGATGGGGGAAGCTATGTGAAATTCTTTACCTCACAGATTTACCTGAAAAGTCTCAAGAACAGCCTGGTCATAGCGTCGGCCTCGACACTCCTAATCTCGCCGATTGGGCTGTTCATTGTCTCGGTGACACGGAAGCAGAACAGGACGAGAGGGATCGTAAAGATCCTGACTTCAATGCCCTTGGTGTTCAGCTCATATGTGTTTTGCATAGCTTTGATTTACATTTATGGTAGGGCGGGAATCGTGAACTACGTGCTCGGCGCGTGGGGTCTATCTTTCCCCGTCAATCTGCTCTATTCGATCACCGGTATCATCTTCGCGAATGTGCTCTTCTTCTTGCCGTATTTCATCATCCCTCTATTCTCCGCGTTTGAGGAGCTGGACCCACGCATCGAAGAGGCTGCGGAAAGCTTGGGTAGCACGGGCATTCATAAGTTCGCGAAGGTCATCTTCCCCCAGATCTTGCACGGATTCTTAACTGGGGCTCTGACTACATTCATTTTGGTTTTTAGTCAGATAAGCGTCGTGCTCGCACTCGGGGCTGGGAGGACATACACGCTAACATACCTGCTGTTCGCCCAGTATGAGGGGTTCCAATTCGGCATGGCGAATGTAATAGCGGTTATTTCAATAGGGGTGACAGTCCTGGTGACCGCCTCGTTCCATGTAATCTTAAGATCTGTGTGGCGAGGAAAATGAAAGGGAAGATGGTATCGGCGCTTGTCGTCGCATTCCTTCTCGCCATTATAGTGCTGCCTCTTCTTGTCGTGTTCCTGCTCAGCATCGTCCCAAGATGGTCGACTGCGTTCCCGACATCGTTCAGCTTGGAATGGTGGATGGCCGCATTCAAGCCCAAGATCTTGAAGATAGCACTGAACACGATTCTCATCTCGTTCACGTCAACAGTGATAACCGTCTGCTACGGGATCGCTGCGGCTTACCTGTTTGCATTCTACGAATTCAAGGGGAAGAGCACCCTGTCTACGCTGCTCCTTTCCCCGACATACGTCCCGGGGATAGTCATCGCCCTCGGCTTGCTCACTATGTACCCGTTTCTCCGGAACACCTTTTGGATGCTGAGCCTCGGACATTTCATAGTCGTTTCCCCAATA
>SDBU01003582.1_pt1 | contig 19649 bp, 29 predicted proteins | sample 2277071 | NCBI WGS metagenome assembly SDBU01 (sample SAMN10397929, study PRJNA504765) | marine sediment metagenome | isolation source: marine sediment core GS08_GC12, 126 cmbsf | place: Arctic Ocean: Gakkel Ridge, Loki's castle | collected 2008 | reverse complement strand
TGTTTCCCCGTATCGGGTGGAGATAACGGGGGTGTCGGGGTCGTATGGTATCTCCACAGTCTTAGTGTACTGCACCATAGGCCACATCATCTCATCGAATGTCTGCTGTGCCTTCCACTGAGCATACCGGACGCTGTGCGCGGGCTTCTTATGGAACATGAAGGGATAGTCGTCCCCCGCCTTCTCGAAGTAGTCTAGGAGGGGTTGCGCCCACGGCTCGTATTCTGGGTTTAGAGGTACGGCGCAGGGGCGTAGTCTTCCCTTTCTCTTCGCCGTCTTCAAGACGAACATGACGGCGGGAACCATCTCCCCGTTCACATCGAACTCGGTCTCTACGAGGTCGGTTCCCCGTGGGGCGTATTTCCCGCTGACTTCGCTTATGCGGGCGCAGCATACGAGTTGATACATGAAGGCGTGACGATATTGTTCGTCTTTGATGGTCATGATTCTGGCCCTGACTTCGGCATCTGTGGGCTGGTGATGTGACATCTAGTATCTCTCCCCATTCTATCTTATTAACACTTTCTATGATAACACTACCACAAGTATTAAATACTGTTAAGGACAATCCCCCCTCATGGAGTTTAAAGACTGGCAGATTCCCATCGTGAAGCTGCTTCACTCAGATAAAATCACTGAAGCCAACCCCCTCAGAGTCCTATACGCCCTAGACCATACTCTATCCGCGGGTTCAAATATTGGGAGGTCATCCGTACAGGTCTTCCTCAGAGGACTAGCCGAAGCGGGTCGGATCAGTAGCCGTGAACAGGCTGCGAGAGGGGGCTATCATGGGGTCTACTGGCTGGGCGAGAATCAGAGTCTAAAGGAGGGCGGGAAATGATTGAAACAAAGTTTTTCCATGAGGGAATATGTGAGATAGAAAGCGTTGGCTCTTGGCCCGAAAAGGCTTGGGATGATATCATCAATATAAAAATCAAACTCTTTGAGAAAGGACTTTTTGAGCCAGAAATGATTTTGATTGGACCGAAACATATACTGAATAACTTAGATGCGATGATCCCGGGAACTGCCTGTACGATAGCGACTGCCCTCATAGATAATGGCCTTCTGAAAAAAATCATTAGGGTTGAATCAGATGAGGATTTTTTAATAGTCTTTGCTCGAAGTGATAACATAGTTTTCCCAAACATTTCATCGTTTAGTACCGCAGTAAAAATCACGGGGGTAAACTCATTAAGGAATCGTGGTTTAAAGGGAAGTGCGAACAATGAGTAGAAAACTAGTTGGTGGGGCGTTAGCGATTCTCCTTATCCTTGTCGGGGCGTCGTTCTATATGTTGCGCCCAAAGGAGATAAACGGAACAACAGAACCGATAGTACCCACTGGGCGATGGTATCAAGGAGAAGTCATTCATATATTGGGATACCCCGATTATGACATTATCTATGTGTTGGGAAATGTCTATGTGTATTTTGAGATTCATGTAACCATAATTCGACAGATGCCATCTACCTTCATAATTACACTTAATGGCGTCGGGGACCATATAAAACTGGGTGACACATTATACAAGATTGTGGCTTTTAGCGTATCTGAGGGTTGGATTGAATATGAAATATCATAGTTTGCAAGGAAAGACGATAAATGATTGAAAGCAAGATTGTTCTTATCGAAGGTCAAGGTCCTTGGCCCACCAATGCCGTTGGAGATATAATCAAAGCAAGAGAGGAGCTTATAAAACTAGGTCATGAAGCTCTTGTTATCACACAGTTTCTTGGATATTACACCCCCGTCAACATACATATTTCCACCAAAACCTATGAGGATTTAAATCAACTAATCCCAGACACCCTTGTTTCATACAAGCGGTTCTTCGAGACAAATGGGGTTGCATCGTTTGTAGAAGATGATTCCATAGAGGACGCTGTTGCGTTAATCTCTTTCGAGAATGACACTATCCAGATAAATGGTATTATACCTCAGAGTTCTAATCAAACCACGAAGACGGAGGGGAAATAGTTGGGTAAGATAATAACACATGAATCTCCAAGAGAGTTTAGAGAAGTAAAACAGCATGAATATCTATTCAGGTTCTTCTTCGATTCAATGCGGACTGAAATGGATAATCACCATGAGCAGAACAAGGGAAACTCATGGCTCGTTCAGGATAGCGTTTCTACAGGTCATAGAAGCGTTACTGAGATGAATGAATGGTTGGACATTTTACTTCTTGGCATGGTAGATAAATACAAGGAAACAAAAGACGTAGGAAAACTAATTCATATCGCTAATTTCTGTGCTATGAGAACACTCAGGGAGAGACTTCGTGGTTCTGAGCAAAGGGTGAATGTTGATGGGTAGTCAGGAGAGCCGAGCATACTGTACTCAAGGACAGAGGTGGCTAACAAAACCAGAGAGCAATTCTAATCTTCTTAAGGTCTGTCGTGAATGCGGTCACATCCGTTTCATCGGGTGTCCTGGATTCATCCCCTCGGCTGAGTCATGTGCCTCAGATACGCGGGATTGGATTGATTGGTGGTATTGGGAGATGCCAATTAAGGACAATAATCCTCAGGGTTTGTCAGAAAGGACGAAGAAAGATGTTTGAAGAAACACATCGAGAGTTCCAAGAACTAAATAGGGAAGCCTTTAAACAGATAGTTGCTCTTGAGGACAAACGGCTCTTAGGTGCGTTAATCGGCTCAAAAATCCTAGATTTTAAACTAACCAAAATACCAAATAGGAAAACAACGTATGAGCTTTATATCCGAACAGACGCCCCTCCGGTCCCTTGTTTAGATTTTAACTTTGACAACAATAGATTGGAAATTGTGGAAAGCCCCAAGGCGTTTTCAATTCCTTCTGAGATAAGGCTGAGGGTGAAGCTATGACTGAGGAAGTTCGTCATTCATACCCAAAGGCGATACGGGAAAAACTCGCAAATCTTGAACACGAACAGTGGATTAAGTGGGCAACGACACTCATGGAAAAGGAGACTTTAAGTCCTGAACGAGTGGAACGCTGGAATAAATTAATGGTTCCTTATGCGGAATTGTCTGAAAAATATAAAGACTATGATAGAAAATGGGCGGACATGGTTCTTGAAATAGTTCAGAGTTCTAAGAGAGGAGACTGTGCCACTTGCGAGAATCATGATGATTATGGATGTACTTGGGTTCATTGGGTAGACCCAGAGTGCAAGTATGTTCCTATTCAGAGTTCACCCACAAACAGCGAGGAATTAGATGGACGCACAGATATTCGCTAAGAAGGTCATAGTAACGATTCACCCACATGACAACATGTTCACTCTATTAATCCACCTTGGGGAAACAGATGATGAGATGCCGTATCCCCTTCTAGTTGAAATGCCGTTCGAGTCGGCTAGTCGGCTGAGACAGGAATTGGAAGAGTTGCTTCCACTTCTAGCAAATAAGATAGAAACTCGTCATTCAACACCAAGTACGAGGAACCAAGATGACATTTAGAAATATTGGTATAAGTCCAGATGGAACCTGTCACTGTGACTGCGAGGATGTTCCCGTTAAAATGGAGTTGGATATTCAAATGCTGAGAGTGGTTTGTCCTAACTGCGGTTCTATTATGGACCAAAGCGAAGTCCATAAGTTACTTTCTCGTCGTTCAGCGTCAACAGTGAATGAAGATGAATGTGAGTCTGCCTCGTCGTAAGTGTATCTGGGCACCCAAGTATGGATGCCCCTCCGCTAGTTGTTGGCACTGTCCCGTAACACACCCAATGGTTGACGCCAACCTTCCAGGACAGAGAGTATCATAGTTTAACTAGAACCCCGATGTGAGACGCTTGATGGAGGCGAAGCCTGAAATCTGGAAGGTCGAGTGCTGTCTCATAGACAACGGGTTCGACATATTCTTCGAGGAGTTGAACCGTCGCCACTACTTCAGGTGCCGAGTCTGTAAGAAGAAGTACAAGGTCAATCCCGACGATAGATAAACTCACCTTTTATTAGTAGTCCCTTCACTATATATGGTGAATACAGATGGCACTCTATGAGATTAATGCGGATGCTAACCGTGGAAGCGGATTATTCTTCAAAGGTAAAGCGGGTGAGGCGGTTGTCCGGGGGAACCTCATCTATAAAGGCGCGGATGGTCAATGGTTCCTAGCGGATGCTGACGCCGTAGCCTCAATGCTAGCTATAGGCATGGCCCTAGATGTCGCCTCCGTGGCAGGTCAGATAATTCGCATACTGACTCCTGGAGGATTCATGGGTCGTGTCGATTGGACATGGACCACCGGAGGAACACTATATGCTTCCACCGTCGCAGGAGAACTGACTCAAGTGATTCCCGCTGGACCCGGAGATGTGGTTCAGGTAGTTGGAATGGCTACTAAGACAACCCAGATTCAATTCAACCCTCAGGGAGGAGGCGCGGGTGCTTCGACAGCGTCCAATGTTCTTGAAGGTTCCACGGCGTTTGTCGGAACAGATGCAACCAAAGCCGGTTTTGTAAACTACTTTGTAATTGATGGCGTGGCGGATAACGTTCAGATTGATGCCGCCATTAACTATGTAGACGGACTCGGCGGGGGGTCGGTGGAACTTGAGCGTGGAGACTATACTATAGCCGCGACGGTGACTATGGACGAGAACGACATAGTTTTGAAAGGGCAGGGATGGGATACACACATCATCGGAGCACTTGTGGCGACTGCAATTACAGTTTCGGGGGATAGGTGTATGATTCTTGACCTTCAGTGTTCAACAACCGCAGGAGGCACTAATGTCTTTGATGCAATATCCATTACTGGAGATAACTGTGTCGTTGAACGTGTATGGGTGCCAGAGAGTGACAGACATGGAATACTTGCGAATGGTCCTTTTGCGAAGATTCAGCATAACTTCATTGAAACAGTGGATGATAACTTCGTCTCTATAGGTGCTCTAGGCGATGGAAGCATCGTCTCTAATAACGATATGGATACATCGGGAGCAGACGGAGTTCTCATAGATGTAGCTGGGCTAGGATGCCACGTAAGCGACAACCGCATAGTTTCATGGACGGGGGAACCAGTTGACGACAACTCAGTAAACTCTTCCACTGTCGAGAATAACTGGGCGGGAGGAACCGTACTGACATCAAAGGGGTGCTCCATGGCTACTATTGCGTTGGCACTCACCTACGTCGGGGCAAATGGTTGGGTTGAGGTGCCGGGTGGAACGTGGACGGAGAACGTAACTATTGCAGCAGCAGATGTAATACTAAGGGGGCAGGGCTGGGATAGCATTATCGACGGAACTACAAGTTCAGCAGTTCTCATTTCTGGAGCACGCTGTTCACTCAGAGATATTCAGGTAACAACAAATCAAGTAGGAAACGTGGCATTTGGGGTTAACGTTGGGGGGGGAGGCACATTCGCTAGAATAATAGGTGTTTTCGTCAATGGTTGCGACTCTTCAGGAATAGCGATTAGTGAGGCAGATTGCTTAGTTGATGGATGTTACGTATTTGACCCTGACGAGGATGGTATATTAGCTAACGCGGCGAGGGCACGTATGGTAGGCAATATAATAAGCACCGCCGGGGCTTCTGGTGTCAGCGTAACAGCGACGGGGGATGACTCGGTTATAGATGGGAACATCATAGATATTACTGGCGCGGATGGCATTGTCATAGCGGCTGATGGTGAAAACGTTGTTGTCAAGGGCAACCGAATCATGAACTTCACGGGAGAAGCATTGGACGACGACTCTGAGACAGCTATTATACCCAAGGCATCATTCCAGTTCACGGAGGCGGTGAACGGGGCGATAGTTACCACATCTCCAACTGGAGTGGATGTGGATGCAAACACCGAAGCTGCTCTGGCATGGGGGCAGATTCCTCAAGAGGCGCAGGGAGTCACTCGAATCAGAATATGGGGTGTCGCCACCGATGCGCCAATAAACGCGGGGGGACAGATGCATCTTGAAGTCACCTTCAATGCGGGGGCGAGTAACGCCGCGTATAACACGGCAGCTAAGTCATGGAGCTTGACGGACTATGATAGTGAAGAGGCAGACTATGTGGCTAATGACGTGGTTCATTGGAACATTGACAATGCTGATGTGGGTGGCGAACTTGCAAATCTGGCCCCTGGAGACAGCTTTGAGATATTTGCCATCCATGAAGCTGGGGCAGACCCAGATGGGGCAACGGATTGCCTGTTCAGAGTAGTGGAGATAGAGTATGTATAGGGGGAAAATGAATGAAATATAGTGTTTCATTAAGCGGAACGTGGATAATGAAGAATGACTCTACAAAAGACTTCTCAGAGAGAAAGGACTTTGATGCTGACTCTATCGTAGAACTTAAAGACAAGTTCTCAGACTATCTTGGGGATGTCGCCTATAAACTGGGATACAAAAGCGTTGTCGGCGTGATAGACTCCATTGAGAAAGTGGAGCGCAAAGTCATAGCATCCACCAAATCGTTCACGGGAACCTTCGTGAATACTGAGGATGTGGAACTAGACCTATCATAGTACACGTCCAACTCCGAACGCTACAAAGATGTAGCGCTACATATCTGTAGCGCCCCTCATAGTTTAGTTAAAACTCTTAATTATACGGCTAGGGAGTATTCCCTTCTTTCACCCCCAGTCAACTTCATGAAGTGCTCCACCATATCCAATAGAGGAATAGCGGAGACGGAGACCTGTTGGTGAATAAAATCCAAGTCTTCACGGCTGAACTCCATTATCTTCGGGTTCTGATATAGTTGATCTAGATACGCTACACAACTCATGATGACCATTCTAATTGAAGCTGACTTGTTGAGACAATCCAACCGATCCACTGGTTTCTCCTGTATTAAGGCGTGGGAGTCGGCTATCCGTTCCGCCGTATCATCAGAGCTCATGGTAAAGTACGATAACATTATAGTCTGAGGATGTATAATACATTAGCGATGAGGCTCAAAGGATTTCTATGGGGGATGTTCTGGTTCTTCTATGGAACCGCTTTTTGGGGAAGTTTCGAGCAATCCCTACAGAGTCCTAACCATCCCATCTGGAGTGGAACGTGGGGATTCCCCGTCCCTCATCACTACATAGTTGGCTTCATCGGGATGGCGATAAACATATTAGGCATAGCATTCTATAAGGGAACGAAGAGAAATGTCGGAAAAAGAGCCAGCGTTCTGGAAGAGAACCACCCTAGCTAACTTGGCGGCATTCATGGTGGTCTTATTCGGATTAGGAATGTCATACGCAACTGGAAACAAAGAGTTGATGGGCGCCATAATCGGCGCCTCCCTCACATGGATATACCGCGTGAAGAATGAGTAGTCTACTATGGGAAAACAATTAAGCTTCGACCTCGAACTAGAGGAGTTCATATTAATGTTCATCGTCCTCGTCGCGGTTGGGACGGTTGCGGGACATTATTTCTGGCCTCAGACGGTTATTGAGATTCATGAGGTGGTAGTGGAACGGGTGATTGAGGTTCCATACCCGGTTAACATTACAACGGTGGTTGTTGAGACCGAGCTTCAGGTTGTTGAGGTTCCATACATTATTTATCAGACGAATTATACGGTTATAGAAATCATGATTCCATATAATCAGACTCAGATAGTTAAGGTTCCCGTGTATCTTGAAATCAATAAGGTGCGGGACTTCGTTGACATGGATGAACTGTTCGACTTCATAAAATCTGATAAGACGGATGAGATCGAATACTCCAGTAAACGGTTTAACTGTATGGACTTTGCCATCACCGTATCGGATAACGCGTTGAAGGTGGGGTATAGAGTCATCTTCCTCTACTCATATAACCTTGAGACAGGCACCAGCCACGCAGTATCCATGGCGTATGTTCAGAAGAGTGCAAAGTGGATGGTGTGGGAGCCCCAAACAGACGAAATCCTGTGGGGCTGGCTCAGTCGGATAACCGACGGAGTAAACTAGAATTAGGGAATTACCTCCGTCCACAGACATGGCCTGAAAAGTATGATGTCGGCTGTGAGTGCTTGAGCTACAACCTGAACAACGTCTCCAGACCCCACTGGTTTTGTTTCCTGTAATCTTGCCAGCGTGGTGCTTGCATACAGCAGGGCGCCGGGGGTCCACGTCCATGTGTTATCTCTAGCCATTCCGTATATGAGCATAATCCCCGGTTCATTGGTGAATGTTCCCATCGCCATAGCTCCTATCGGCATCGTGGCCGCGGCATCCGCGTCGGATTTTGTCCACTGTCCGTTTGCCCCCACTTCGTCAAGATACAGGAAGTCCCCGAAGTTCACGGTGCCCTGAATCATATCCTGTATCTCAATTCCACTTGTTGTGTGGTCATCAACCAGACTGTCCTCAAACACGACGGGTCCTACATGGAATCCCCGAAATATTCCGAAGAAGTCGTCGGCGTGCATCTCATCGAATGGAGCAACCGCGGTTCCCACTTTTCCCGTTGCACCTATTGGGATCACATCCGCTGAGTCAATCTCCACATCTCCGCCGGGGTCCAGCGTAATATCTCCCGCCGTTGATAAGTCGATAAGTGCGCCCGTGAGGAATGTACCGTTCACAGAGTCCAAGAATAATTCATCCGCCGCGTCTATGAATACGTCGTTATCAACGGACCTGAGGATGAGGTCGGCGAGCTCCGCCTCTATATAGAACTCGTCATCTCCAATAGGGTTGTTTGTATATATTCTCCCCTTCTCAACAGCACCTATTTTGAAGAGGGTGTAAACCGTGTCGTCAGCCGATGTGATCGTCAGTCCTCCCTCATCTAGAACAACCGCCCCGGCCCCTGCAAGAACTTTTCCATCAGAGGATTGAAGGGAAAACTGAGTCACGCCGCCAGCGTCCTTCCCCTTGATTCCCCGTCTAGTCATGATGGTTCCAGCGTCTCCCACACCGTCTGCAAACTCTACTCCCGCAGAGGACTTCATAATCTTCCCGATGAGAGCTTCACCTGTGAGCACGAGGGTATCCACGCTTCCCGCTGCTAAAGCATCGAGGCTCATGTTGGCGCCTCTACTGAGGAATGGGAAGATGAGCGGTTCTTGGTCGGCGGTTATCTCAACTCGACATATTAATCCAACTGTGTTTCCTACGGCGTTTGCATATGTCTGTGTCGCTGTGAGGTTGGCGTTTCCCGCCGTGAAGTAGACATACCACGCCCCGTTTGCCATCCCGTTTTCATCAGCACTATTTATGTTCTGGTTGCCTCCATCTGCAAACCAAACAGCAGGCGCAGCCCCAGTCCACTTTATCGCATCGGAGGCGGAGACAACCATGGTCTCATCGTCAGTATTATCGACGCCTGGCAAGATACCAATAAGACCTATTCCAGCGCCACCGCCATTAACAGCAAGTATAACTTTACCCGTTGTATCATGGTCTGAGTCTTCCGAGTTTTGGATAATCACTATATCTCCAGCAGTGAAGTCTGAGAATGGTGTTCCCGCTGACGCGGTTATTATTGACGCCCCAGCGCCGTTGTTTACATCAACGTCGAATGTCACAGCATCAGTAGCGGCTGCCCGAATAGCCTCGAACAACACGACGCTGTCAAATGGCTGAATGCCCTTCTTCAGTTGACCTGCGGACACTTCCCCAGTCATGTCGTCGAGAACTATGGTTGCGACTCGCTCCCAAGCAGCCCCGGTCCACTCCCAGCGAGAGTTATTATCGGTTGTCTTAGTGTATCTGTCTCCAGTGTACTCGCCACCGCCTAGCCCCGCCGGAGGGTCCCCTGCTCTCTCACCTAGGTTTGCGGGGGGTCTAATCCATTGAGGAACGCTCTCATCAAATGTGTAAAGAAGCCCAACAGTTACGCCGTAGTATTGGAATCCTGTGCCTGCGTCGTTAAAGTCCGCTGACAGCCAGTGTAAGTCCCCGTCAGCCGCTATAATCGGGAAGACTGTTCCCCTAGTCTCTTGGGTGAAGTGACCTGAAGAGATGTCTCCGATGGCAACGTCTACTTGGGATAGAGTTCCTTGGAATCCCGTGTTGTTCTCACGTATTTTCTCTAGGGTTGTCTTTATAGGGTTGTCCTCGACGACAACCATTGTCGCTGGAACATCTGATGCCGCCAACTGGTAGTCTGTAGTGTAGTCCCATCCACGGGTCGTCTTAGTCTTGTGAAGGCGGTGGTGGAGGGCCGATATAATGTATGGGTCGTCATTGATACCATAACTAGGGACATCTACATCAACCACCAAGGCAGCATAGAGACTTCCCACTTGCCCCCGAGTGACTCCCTTAAACTTCTGGAACGGGTCCTTCATGAAGGCAAGCGTATCCGCTGAGAAGTCGTCTAGTTTTTCCTGTGAGTCAAGTTGCCGTTTGTAGGCATACTTCACCCGCTTACCATACGCCGTGATGCTTGCTGCGTCTTGAGCAATGGATATGGCATCCAGACTCGGGATGAACCACCAGTCAATCAATACCTCCCCATTGTTTGCATGGGGCCACTCGAAGCCCATTATCTCTACGGCGCCCCAGTCGAAGTCTGGTGCTCCGGGTTTTATGGTGTATGTCCAGAAACCGTTTCTCAGGGCGCCTCCGAGTGGCTTAATCTCATTGTTGGTGTGTTCCCCGATTGGATATGAAATGGCGTTCCAGTCATCCACGCCAACCTGCTCTGTCGTCCCCTTCGATGTAGTGGTTCCTCCTAGAATGGGGTCTTTTCCGGTTCTTGCGAACACGATTTTGTTACCATTATCATCAACTAGATACGGTCTGAGGCTGAAGGCGGTGGGACCCCCCGCTATCGTTCCCCTGAAGACCACTTTAGCCTCGTTAATGTCCGACAGATCAACCGTGGGGCTATAACTGAATAACCCACCGGAGAAGTCTAGGAATATCTGGCTGACTCCGGCGGCATTTATTGTCATCTTGATGCTTTTATCGCCCTTTACGACTATAGTTGAGTCGTCTGCTGCGGCGGCCGCCCCCGCGGTCTGCCATCCCGCCTTGTCTTCGGTATAATGATCGTCCGCTGGCCCCCCGCTTACCTTGATAAAGTTCTTTATGCTGACTCCGACTTGCTCTAACTCCTCGAAGGTCAACAGGGTGTCCGTGGATATCCCCGTCATGGTTAAGTCTACGCCGGAGTCAACGGAACCAGCGTCGATGAATTGAAGTCTCCGATTATTATCAATGTAGAAGTCCCATCCCGATAATTCACAAACCTTCCTTATGGCGTCTCCGAGTTTAATATTTTTAAACGACACCGTAATAGTCGGGCTTCCTCCCGGAGCGGTGTATAATAGAGGGTCACCAATCTCGGCAAGGGCTAGAATCTCATCAATTATTGTTGCTGCCGCTGTATCTTTCTTTGTGTAGTCGAAAATGGTGTAATCTACAAGGTATCGCCCATAATCGCGCCCGCTAATCATTAACTGGTTGAGCACAACTGCCCGCACAGGAAGCACGGGCTTAACATTGTCAACGAGTCCCTGCCAGATAATTGACCCGTTTACAGAGATAATGATTGCATCATCGGGGGTGAATGTGGCCCCCCACGCATCTGCTGAGTTGTCCAGCTTTATCTTACAGGTTCCTATGTCACTCTGACGGTCTCTCCACGTATCAATGTCAAGCACATAGTCGCTGACGACTGCGGCTAGGACAACCTGAGCATTCTCGGCTACCTCAAAGAGACCGGCAAGGTCATCAACCAAGTTAAGAGACGTATTAAGCGTGATGGTAGCTATGACCCCCGCTTCACCATTCGAAGCGTCATCCGTCAGCCACACGGCGTCTCCGGGGGCGAAGGCTGCCGTCGCGGCAACGAACACTTTCTTTGGGTCGATTTCCCCCGCTCCGCTATCTCCGTTCAGAACTTGAACTGTACTTTTAATTCCTATCAGAACTATCGTTGTTGTCGTCGTCATTTCCTATTCGTCCTCCTGCCCTCCATCAGACTGATCTAGTTGATAGTTAGAGGGGTCATCCACTAACATCACAGCGCCCCGTCCCAAGTCTTCAAGGAGTCCCAATAAACCCGCCAGAGCGTCTGCGCTTAAGTTAGGTAGTATATCGAATAATGGAGTGCCCTCGCCCTGAAGGCGGACGCCGGGTTCAAACGGAATAAATGGTCCCGTAGGCGTTACCCTCTTAAAAAAGTCCCTCAGGAAGACCGTTATCGCCTCAAGGTCCCTATCTTCTATTACCAGCCTCTCGAAGGCGTCAAACCTTGAGGTGACTCCTTTCTGTTCTGCGCTTAGTTCAAGGAACTCTTGGTGTGTAAGGTCTAATCCTCTGCGTAGCAGGGTCTCGTTGTCCGCACGAGCCTTCACTATATCCCTTCTCATTTTGTCTATAGACCTAGCGAGTGTAGTCACAATAATCACCAACAATGCCACACGCCCAATGAGCGCCGCTTGACTAAGTTGACCTGCAAGCTCAGGGTCTATCCCCAACAACGCCTCCGCCTCTCGTCCACGCTGTTGAGCCCGGACCCCCCTCCGCAATGTGAAAAGCAGACGGGAAGCTTCTCTAAATCCAGGGAGTTGACCCCCGATAATCCGCAGGTCTCTGTTGAGTGTCGGTAGGTCATCTAGGTTGAGTCCTGCTGCCCGTGCATCTCTCCGAGTTTGAGATATTAGCGTGGACAGTCCTCTTACTTGTCCCGTTGTCTGACTCTGCGCCCGTTTAATGAGGTTAATCTGGGTTAGCGCCTGCTTCAGTTGAGCATCGTTTACTATAAGCAGTAGTTCCTCTGTAGCCATTAAACCACCGTCAACTTATCCTCGTGAAGCCTCATCTCCATGACTTCAGCGGCATTCTGTAGAATCAGGTCACAGTGGCATGGTCCCTCAATCTGCCGGTTTATCGCATCCTGCGTTGTGTGTGTGCGGGGAGAGGCAATGTATTCCCCCGCCAGCGTTCTCTGGGATACAAGTTCTCTCTGAGGAAAAAGTCGTGTAACCTCTTCTCCATCTAAGTCGTCTTTTCCATGAAACGGCCCACACACGGGGCATACCATACCAAGATCTGGTCGTGTAAGATAGAGCCATCTCTCCCCCTTCTGAAAAAGAGGCCATCCCTGCGTTTTCCTTCTGTCGATGATGTCTTGTATGGCTAGAAGTTTCGCCTCCACTTCAAGGATTGTTCCCGAGACGACAAGGGGAGCACTCATTCAGTTCTCTCCTTGAAGGCGCCTTCCCCGTAGTAAACTTTATCCCAGTTCCCCCAAACTTGAGGCACAAATGGTATCTTCTGAGGCGGTTCAGGAAGCATTTTCGCCATATCCTCTAGAGACATCCGTATAGCATCCTCAGTTGTCATGTCGTTTTCAGTGGCAAACTCTATAGCAGTGACAACGGTTTCAAGGGCTTCCCCGATTAGGTCCCGTTGAAGAAGACCTATTATGACATCTACAAGTTTAAAGTCGGGCGCCTTCTCTGATGGTTTTGGCTCCATACATAGTCACACCCATACCTAAGTGATTAATTTCGTTCCGAACGTGAGGACGGTATATTCAAACGTATTGCGTCTGACGCCGTCCTCTATTCTTCCGAACTCTTTTCTCTCGACCCATGACTCTGATATTTCGTATGTCCATGTCTCCGTTGACCCCGCCCCGTCTGCCACGTCGAATACTGCAACTACCGTGGTTCCGACTACGACGTTGATGGCGGCTACAAAGAAGTTCACGTCGAATAGGTCGTTCTCCGAGTCTATGGTGATAATTAATCTACGGAACTTCTCCCGTTGAAGCACGTCCACCCCCTTGAAGACGTTCGGCACGAATTGGGGGGTCATCTTCATCACATGCTCCTCTCGGAATGACAGTATATTCTCCGCGGTTACAGCGTTCGCCGTTACGCTTGCGATGTTCTTCAGTCTAACTCTTCCTTCAACCATCTTACAGCAAGTCTCCTAACCCTATGAATCTGAACGTCACCGTCTGATGCGGTGAACCATCCTCATTGGAGAACTCCGTGGTTTCCCCCACACAGTAAACCGTGTTAGTAGTCACAGCGGCAAAGTCGAGAACCGTCGCTGTTCCATCATGCTCCCTTACGGAAGCGTTAAACCACTCTATCGCAGTGTTAACTCCATTCTCATCAATAGCGTACGCATCATCGGCCGCATTAACCGTCTGCCCCGGTACCGCCCCCCCGATTGTGTTATATGCCCACCGTGAACCCGGTTCACCATCGTCACTCAACCAGTCTGAGTCAAGCACCATCAGCATCTCATAGTATTTATGACTGTGATGGACACCTGATGGGTTCTGGTCGTTTATCACAGAGATGGGGAGCACCATGCCCTCCTCCACTGTGATAATCCTGTAGGCGAATGCGAGAACATTGGTTATAGTCACATGGTCTATAGCAGTTCTCCCTATCTCAACGAAGTTTACCTTATCGAATATCAGTTCTACCATTCAATCACATCTCTAACCATAGTCCGTTTCATATTGAGCAGTGTGAGACGCCTCCCATAGATTAACCCCGCCAACCCGTTTATATGTTGCTACATCAGACACGATGAAAAGCGTGTAGGCTGGAGTCGCCGCAGGAGCACTCTGAGCAGACGCCTCTATCGCAGTTCTAAGCGCCAAAGTCACCTTGTACTGCATCTTCATCGCGGTAGCGGTGAGCGCCCCGATCAATGGTTGGTTCACCGTAGTTATGGTTATGGGATAAGTCATGTTGTAGTGGACTGGCACGTCTTGTATATTACGGACTGACCGACTCCGTGGTTCTCCAAATGTGATGACTATGTCATAGTTTTCTGTGTAGAAAATATGTTTTAGTGTCTCTGGACCCCGTTCCCATATGCTAAGGATAGATGCATTTGACACACCATCATCCAACTTTATAGGGTTCGCGGCAATATATGTATCTATAATCTCCTTGATGGTTGTTCTTGGGTCCTGTTCTGCCAACTTAGACTTCCTCCAATGCAGAGACTATTTGGTCAACACAACGCAATACGTCATTTCTTATTTCACATCCCTCCCTATGAGAGAGGGGGAGGAACGCCATAATCTCCTTGAAGTGGACACTCCATTCATCACGGTTAACGTTTGTCTTAGTATGACACGAACCGCATAAAGAAACAAGATTGTCAATAGAGTTATTAGTTTTACAATAATCAATATGATGCACATTTAATGCGATTTGGGGCTTTTCTCGGTGAATCCCACAGATTTGACATTGATGATTATCTCGCTTTCGTACCAATTTCCTTAGTTCTTCATTAAACTCTACACCATACGGTTCAAAACTCTTCCCCCCCAACCAGTTAGGGTGGTTCTCGCCGCGGGATGCATCTGAAATCAATTTTCTACTTTCTATGGAATGATGTTTCCCAAACATCCACGTCTTTTTGCCATAATTCGGGTTCTTCGGTCCTTTTTTGGAATCACTAACATTTTTTCTATACTCACCAGACATTTTCCTTCCTTTATTCCAAGGCATCTGCCCCCTGCGACTCTCGGCGCTTTTTCTTATATGTTCTTCAGAGAGAGTCCTTCCTTTAAGACCACGAGATATTTTCTCCCTAGTTTCTTTTGAGCGATGTTTTTCTTGGTTTCTATTTCCCATCATGGCATCAGATATTTTTCTTTTCGTTTCATCAGAACATCGTTGCCCCTTTCTCATTTTACATTTCCCGCCATTTAGCTCACCTTTATCAAAATGCATGTACGGTAGCGAAACGCCCCTCTGAGGTCGTGGTCTCTTGGCACACTTTCCACCTCATATATATCATCATTATACACGACTCTGTCCATATGATTAACGGGTTGATACGTGTCCATCTGAAGGCGCACCTCAGTCACTCGTCCGGCACGCTGGTCCGTCTCCCTGATGCCGATGCGCTTAAACATACCTGTAATCTCAATGGAGTCCACCGAACCGTCACAGAAGAAGTCGTCACAGTCAAAGTCATCTGAGGCGAAGTCCCCCGCGGCTAGGAAGGTTATCTCAGGCCACTGAGTTATCGCATCCCTAGCTCCAAGTGTCCTTTTGTACCACGTCACCGTCTCACCGGCGCGGTCAATCAAGGAGCGAATGGCAGCCATGCTAGTCACGCATCAATCGTATATCGCAATAAGGCATACCTGAAGACGCATTGGGTATCTATGCTTCCTCCACCCACCGCTTCATGGAGAACCTTAATCTGTAGCGAGTCTCCTGTGGCTAGATTCCCAAAGTCGGCGTCGTCAGCCACGGTGAAGTTCCAGTAGACTATGTCATCTATCGCCATATTCGTGGTTACACTATCCTTGTCAACTACGGAAATCGTCTCAGTGGAGAATATCTCATCGCTGGCGGCGCCATACGCCTCCAACTCTAACCGCATCTCATCTGCCTCAGCGACCTCGGAAACCCCATACACTTGCAGCGATACGAATGTGAGGAAGTCATCTGGAATATGCCCCATGGCTATCGCCCACTCTGCGGCTAGGTTAACCTGCCATCCTTGTGCAGCGCCCGTTGCATGGATGAATTGCCCTGTCACTATCCCCCCCGCGTTTCCTCCGGCTACGAAGGGGAAGACCACGGTTCTAGTTCTGCGTAGGACATCAACCATGTCGTCCCAGTACCCCGCTGTGGACCCTGTGATGACGCCGTCTGCCCTTTTCTTCAATACCATTACATGTATAGTTAGGGGGGGCAGAATAAAACTATTTATGGTGGGGATGCTATCTTGACATTTGATGTTGACTAACTATAGTTCCAACCAAGCCACATCCATAGCTGAACCAGTTGAACCATCCTCTAGGATAAATGCAGTTCACCCCGACCAATAGTAGCCCAATTAGACTTATATGGAAAAATCTCCTACTCGTCCACCATTTTCGACTTAACATATACGCAACTCAAGAAGCCACATCACTATTTAACACTTGTGATGTTCGTCCTTCTCTCTAAAGGGCGAACCCCTTATGTTTATATTCAAAGTTATCTCTATCTATATGTGGGAATGTCTAAACATATTAACGTTTTGAACATGGGGAGCCGCTAAGATGGGAGACATTAAGATTAACGAAGCCTTTGCTGACTTGGTTTATGTCTATGTCACATCCACCGGATTACCTGCTACGGGAGAAGTGGCGAGCCTAACCTGTGTCTTCATTAAGCCGGATGACACGCGGAACGCCGTCGCTGAGGCGGAGGTAGGAAACGGATGGTATCGAGGCACACATTCACCTAACACTGGAGGCGTATGGGGGATTGAGTGGAAGCACGCTCTGGCGGATCGCACCATCGTTGGAGCAGCCAAGGTTCTCAAGGTTGGCGGGGGACAGATTGACGACATAGATACTAACATCGACCAGTCTCTCTCAACTACGGAGTCTAACATTAGGGGTGCTGACGCTGACGATCTTAAGAGTGTCTCTGATGAGGTTGCAACTCGGGCTCCAGCCAGCGAATACGACACCGAGCATGCCGCCATCGCAAATGACATCGAAGAGGCCCATGAACGGGCGTTTACTCATGTCTACCCATACGACGCTGAGAGCCAGAGCGTGAGTAGCGCATCAGATGCAAGCCTCACATCGCCTGGGACGAACACGATCACCTTCCCCACGGGGGCCACCCTTCTACGAGCCAGGGTGATTGCTCACATCAAGGCCACCGCGATGGATGACTCAGGGCACACCATCGGATTGACTCTTCAAAAGAACGTCGCCGGGGGCGGGTGGGTCGATATAATTGTCCTCGCAACCAACCCCCACCTGAACCTTCCAGCGATAGCCCTAATGTCAGACTCCGTAACCATCGTTGAATCCGTGGTCGTCACAACGGGCCAGTCACTAGATTTCCGCTGGCAGGTAGACAGCGACGACGCCGGGGAGGTTCACTACCTGAGCGACTTCGTGTATAGCGCAGAGTATGACTTCCAGTAGTAGGTATTCATTATGTTGAGTATGAATGATGCCCGGACCCGATTCAAACAGCTTTACGGTGAACGGGAACAACTCAGACTTGAGCACAATGAATGGGGTCGCCGCTTTCGAGATGATAAAATAACAACAGGTGAGTGGGAGGCTTACAAGGCCACATTTAAACCTAAGAGCTTCGCCATATCGAAAGAGCTTGGAGATATTAAAAACACTCTCCTCAAAAACCCCATAACTTCACTTCAACGCATCACGGGCGATAAAACGAAATATCCCCTCGTCGTTGACAATGATATAAAGAAGTTTCACTATCTATTAGGACTTGAACAGAAAATCAGAGACATAGATATGAAGCATCCATTGGGTGAGGATGTTTACAGTGAGATAGCGCGTATCAAGGAGAGGCTCAAAAGTGGCGTATGAAGATTTTGACGGCTGGACCGAATTAGACCCTAGCGGCCACATAGCCAAAGCCGACTATGTAATGACGGCAACCGGATTAAATCGTAATGAAGATGCTTGGCTCTATTATGATTATGGAGCAGATTATTTTGAGGACTTTGAACACAAGCTAAAAGCAAGAGTGGCCTCGGGATCAACTTGGAGCTTTTCATTCCCGTGGCTGCTGAGTAATTATGTAGATGACCAACTGTATCTTCAAACCAACTCAAAATCGTTTCTCGGCGTGTCGTTCACCCAGATGGGGCACATAAACAGAAGAATCGAACTGATGGAGGTAGAAGAAGGGGGTTCATTCAACGGAGATAGTTGGGCCGGGGTCGCCCTAAACACATATTATTATTTTACCATTGAGAGAATAGGCACGGCCTTTCAGATGCTAATATACGATGACTCTGAGAGGACCAACCTATTGGATACCCTCAACATAACTCTGCAAGTTGACACTCATCTTCGCTATTGTTTTGTAGCCACCACAAGGAACTCCGCTGAGAATCAGCCCTCAAACTTCACATCCGAAAACTTGGAATTTGTGACCGCAGCGCTCGAAGGTGGTGGTTATACTGCGTCCACTTACAGGATGGCTCTACATGCGGAGGGCATAATTTGACCCATGTATCAATCATCGACGGCTCATTCTGGTTCAATAGCTCACGCCGCGTCATTGGGGCTATAATTAATCTCATAGTAATCTTCGAGGATGGTGTTGAATGAGCCTAATAGACCCCCTACTAGCCCCACAAATGCCGCTCGCTTCAGTCATCAACTCTATCATATACCCACCAATACATGTAGCGCTATCCCTATCAGAGTGGAGTATTGCTTTAGAAGCTTTAGAGTGTGCGATTACCCTAAATATCAGTGAGTATGATATAATACTAGAGATTGGAGGCAACACTGTGCCTAGTAAAGGAGAAACATTCAGAGTAAACGCCACGCTCATAGACTTAGACGACTCTCCAATCACGGGGGATACCGCCACGCACCTCATCAAAACCTACAATCCATCTGGAACACTCATAGACACAAAAACGACGCCCTCAGAAATTGGTTCCGGAGATTGGAGCCAAGACTTCACACTGCCAAATGATGGCCCCAAGGGAGTATGGGTCGTGTCATGGGCTGTTACGATGGGCGGAACAGTGGGAATTGAAAGACTGCCCTTTTGGGTATCTGACCCCTAAAGCATAGTGATGAATTAGCCTTCTGCATGGTCCTTATCGTGTTCCTCGTCTTCGCACTTTGCCTAGAACAGCGAACTATCTTTCCTGCCGAACCACTACATAGTCTATGTCCACGGATTTAGTGGCGTTTTCAAGAGTTAGAATAAAAAGATATGGTTGTAAATAGTCCCCTGCGTCATCAGGAATGTTGGTGGTAATAGGACTG
>SDBU01003581.1_pt1 | contig 19656 bp, 18 predicted proteins | sample 2277071 | NCBI WGS metagenome assembly SDBU01 (sample SAMN10397929, study PRJNA504765) | marine sediment metagenome | isolation source: marine sediment core GS08_GC12, 126 cmbsf | place: Arctic Ocean: Gakkel Ridge, Loki's castle | collected 2008 | reverse complement strand
CCTCTGCCTGCCTCAAACCAGCCTAGCCCAAACTCCTACCCTAACTGTCGCCGATACTAAATCCACCATCATTTCCGCCACCATCGGCCGCAAATATTTCACTCTTGACGGCTACACCTCCCCTGACTCTCCCGTCCAACTGACCACCCCTGATCTTGAGCTAACCACCCAATCCAACCACCACGGTTACTTTCAATTCAATAGAAGCCTTATCACCACCCACGCCGCCGACCTCTGTCTCAGCTCAGTTGACTCTCATAACCGTCAATCCACCCCCGTCTGTGTCCCCGCCCCTCCCCCCACCCGTTATTACACCCACATCGGCCCCATCCTCCTCTCCCCCACCCTAACTATTAACTCCAGAGAAATTAACATCAATTCTACCTCCTTAGCCTCCGGCCAAAGCATCCCCAATTCCCAAATTGATATCTTCCTCTACAAAACCAAAAACTCCGCTAAAAGCTTTCCTAAAACTGTCCAAGCCTACTCTCTGCCAAAATTCACCACCAAATCAAATGACCTTGGCAGTTTCAGCTTCACTCTTCCCACTGTTTATGCCAGCAACTATCGCCTCTTTGCCACCGCCAGACATCTTGACACCTTCTCTCCCAAATCAAATACCCTCCTTATAACCCTGCCCTCCCTTCTCTGGCTCTTCTGGCAGCAAAATTATATATTAATTCTTACCACTCTCATCTTTATCACTCTGGCCATCTTCTCCTTTCCCCTTTATCGCTATCATCACCCCCGCTATCTGCCGGTTCCCCCTGCCCTCCCCGCTCACGCCTCTCCTGCCCACTAATCTACCATCTTTCCTGTTTCCCCACTTTGACTTTTCCCACTTTCCCTTTAACATTAGTAAGTGGACAAAATCAACAAAAAATCTCTCTTAATCATTATCTTCCTCATCCTGGCTCTGCTAGCCTCCCTGGCCTTAGTCTTTCGTACCACCATTTTTCTTGGCCAGGCCCGTACTATTCCCACTTCTACCACCAACCTGGAAAACTCTTATCTATTTGCCTCCCCCATCCAAGCCAAAGCCGACAATAAACAGTTAATCCGCCTCACCGTCTTTCTCCTAAACAGCCAAGGCCTGGGCATCCCGGACCTCAAAGTCACTCTAACCCTTCCCCAAAACCTGACCATCAAAAATAGTCAAGACATCACTGATGATTACGGCAAAGCCATCTTTGACCTCTCTTCCACCACTCCCGGCAAATACAATATATCAGCCGAGACTGCTAACCACACTCTCCCCCAAACTGTCAACCTCATCTTCTACTAAGCCCTTCTCCACCCCCAAATTCTCTCCTCGCCAAACTCCCATTTTGGTCTTTTTTTAGCCTCAATCCCTTTACAAACCACACACTTTGTATTACAGTTAATTAATGCGCGCTATCGTCAATATCTCTCTTACTCCTCAATTAAATGAACTGGTCAAAAAATCAGTTGCCACTGGCCGGTATGCCAGCAAAAGCGAATTCTTCCGCCACCTTATCAGAAACTACGCCGACCAGGCGGATAAACCCAATTCAAAAACTAAAAAATAATTATATGTCCCTACCATCAAAACTAAACAAACTATCATACAAAAGCCTTCTCATCATAGTCTCTTTCTTAGTTATTCCAATTGTTCTTTTACTTCAAGCAGGCAAAAAGCCAGGAGTAGTAAAAGCTGGTTGGTTTAATGATTCCTGGATGTATAGAAAAGCCATTGGTGTTACTGGAGCAGCTAGTAATTTAACTGACTTTCAAATTAGTTTTGATATCGGTACTTCAGCTTTAGTAAACAGTGGCAAAATACAATCTGATTGTGATGATATTCGGGTTACTGATCAAAACGGTAAAGTCTTACCTCATTGGATAGAAGAAAATAATCCTGGCTGTAACGCTACTACTGGTGCTGATACCAAAGTCTGGGTTAAAGTACCCTCTATCCCCAGCTCTGATGCTTCCATCTATGTTTACTATGGTAATCCCAGTGCCAGGAATGTTGAAAATGGCGATAATGTCTTTGAGTTTTTTGATGATTTCAGTAGCAATACCACCACCGATTACAGCTGGGCCACCATCGATAACAATTCCCCCACCAACTCCCATAACTGGGATTCCACCAACCAATGGATCGAAATTAGAAGCGGTAACGACGATAATGAAGACCCATCAAGACAAATTAGTCTACCCAGCTCCGGATACGCCAAAATTCTCATGGAAAAAAAAGCCGATTATCCTACCGACAACACCCAATGGCTAGACATCAAACAAGACGGTAGCAACTACTATCGTTTTGAGTGGCAAGGATCAGCTTATTCAGCCCAAGGAGTCTACAAAGTCATTAGCAGTTCCACAGTTGATTCCTCCACCGAAGCCGGTACCGTCGACACTGACGACACCGACTATTCTATCGAAGCCTGGTGGACCTCAACCACTCTGCGACTAGACATCGGCGGCACTACTAGACAAAATATTGGCACCTCCAATACCACCGAGATTACCCCCACTTCTTTTCTTTTTAGAAACAACCAAATTAATCAAGACTGGAAAACCATCTTCATTAGCAAATTCGAATCAACTACCCCCTCCTCCACCCTTGGATCTGAAGAAATCGGCACTGGCCCCCTCGCCTTCTGGAAGTTTGACGAAGGTGTCGGCACCACCATTTACGACTCCACCCAAAACAGAAACAACGGCACCTTCGGCACCGGCTCTTCTGCCCCCAGTTGGCAAAATGAATCAATGTGTGTCAGTGGAAAATGTTTAAAATTTGACAACACTTTAAAATATGCACAAGTAAACGACGACAATAGTTTGGACATCGACGCCAATGATTTTACGATTTCCGGATGGATTAAACCTCAAAACGATGCCTCTAGTTCCATTATCTCCAAAAAAAGACAAAATTTAATTAAATACAGCCAAGATTTCCAATCCTGGTCAGCCTATTGTGGAGGAGGAACCATAGATACCGATACTCTAGACACAACCGCCCCTGATGGTACATTCACCGCCGAAAAACTAACAGCTCTAGACACCGGTGGATGTGGTGATGGTGTTAGCGGTTTTCTTCAAACTGATGGCGGTCTTCCTAGTGGAAAAACATATACCGCCAGTGTCTGGCTAAAAGGAGCTGTCGGAGGAGAACAAATTCAACTTGGTCTTTCCGACGGAGTCGGAAGAGCCGACATCTATCTAACAACTTCCTGGGTCAGATACTCATATACAAAAACAGCTGCTAGCAGTATTAGCCGAAGAATGCAGTTTTTTGTATATAACGACGATCCACAACCTACTTTTTACGCTTGGGGTGCATTGTTGGAAGTTGGGTCTGAACCAAGCCAATATGTCAGAAGCACCAGCTCATACCTAGACGAAGCTGGCTACCAAGTCTGGCTCGAAGGAAATACTTTAAAAACAATTATTGGCAACACTAATAAATCAGTTGTTTCTTCAACAACAGGAATAACAGCAAACCAATGGCAACATATTGCCCTAACTTATGACCGCTCAGGAAATCTAACACATTACATCGACGGCCAAGCCATCGGAACAACCTCTGTTTCCTCTTTAAGCGCAGAAAGCCTAACGGGGGGCTCTGATCTATTTTTAGGAAATACAGGAACAACTGAATTATATAATGCATTTCTCGGATTCATCGACGAAATAAAAATCTACCCCTATACCAGGACTGCCAACCAAATCAAAGCCGATTACAACTCAGGTAAAGCTGGTTTATCGTCAGACAAAGGTTCATCTGTCATTCTTGGTACTTCCTCTGGCGGCAATAATCTCTCCGATGGACTAGTTGGCTATTGGAAAATGGATGAAGCCAGTTGGAATGGTTCAGTCAACGAAGTAATTGATTCTTCCGGCAATGCCAATCACGGCGTCGGCGCTGGTAATACCAAGCCCACCACCGACGCGGGAAAATTCGGGAACGGAGGAGAGTTTGATGGAGTAAGCCAGTACATCGACATAACTAATGAGAGTTTTTCAGTTAGCCAGCCGTGGTCATTCTCCATGTGGCAAAAAATTCCAAACGGAACTAACCAATCTTGGGCAGGATTTTTAGGTACCTACACGGGAACAAATGGTGGCTATTGGTTTTATCATTCCGGGGGAAAATTAAGTTGGTACCAAGATTACTATAACTCAACTTATTACCTTTGGACTTCATCTTTAACTCTCGGCACTCAAATTCCTTACGATCAATGGTTTCAAACTACAGTTATAAATGAACCGATTGATAGTACCCATTCAAAAGTTACCGCCTACATAAACGGTGGACAATATAAAAATTCGACCACTATGTTATGGAGTCCTCGCCCCACCACCAATATCACCTTTGGCACAATTGGGGGAGCTGGTGGAAGATATTATCAAGGTCTCATCGACGAAGTTAGAATCTACAACCGCACCCTGAGCGACAGCGAAGTCCGCCAACTCTATAACTGGGCTCCCGGCCCAGTAGCCTACTACAACTTCGACAAAGGTGTCGGCACCACCGCCTTCGACACCTCCGGCAATTCCAACAATGGTGTCTTAACCAATAGTCCTCTCTGGGCTAACGGAAAATATGGGGGTGGCATCAAACTTGACGGAAACAACGACAGTGTCGAAATAACCGACACCACTAATAGTCCCCTAGATATGTCAGAACAAGTAACAATCGGAGCCTGGTTCAAAGTCCTTGGAACCCCACTGAACGGTTACCATGTTATCGCTCAAAAAGATGGTGGCTACTCAGGAGGAGCCGTCTATGGAATTCGGATTAATGATAGTGGCTCACAATGGTATCCATATGGGATGATTTGTAGCGGCACCGGTGTCAGTGACTGCACTACTCTTTCGGCTACAACTAAACTCTTTAACACAAATGAATGGCATTACTTCACCATGACCTACAATAGATCTCAATGGTATCTATACATGGACGGTGTTCTCGCAACCTCAAATGTCGGTGAAACCAGAGCAATGTATGTTACAAACGGAAATTTTTCAGTCGGCTCTGGAGATGCTCGATACGCCAACGGCATTGTAGACGAAGTAAAAGTCTATAACTACGCCCGCACCCAAAAACAAATAACAGAAGACATGAACGCCGGCCACCCCATCGGCGGCTCCCCCGTCGGCTCCCAAACAGGCTATTGGAAATTTGACGAAGACTATGGCACCACTGCCAACAACTCCGGCTCTGCCGGCAGTTCCATAAACTGCACTCTCGGCACCGGCTCTTCCGCTCCCTCCTGGACCAACAACGGCAAAGTCGGCAAAGCACTAAGTTTTACCTCATCTGAAAATGACTACATAGATTGCGGAAATAACAGTAGTCTTCAAGTTACTGAGACCACCTGGTCCGCATGGATCAAACCATCTTCCATCGATGCATACAATGTTTTCTTGGACAAAAAATACAACAAAGAAGGCACTTTCAGACTCGTAAACGGACGCCTACATTTTTACCACGGAAATGGCAGTGACTACGAAGGTTTTTATGGCACCACCTATCTCAGCAGTAATAACTGGTATTATGTCGCCGTTACAAGAGATACTGCCACCGAAAAAATATCATTTTACCTAAACGGAAAACCGGACAAACCCCCACAAAGCTATTCTTACAGTCCAACAACTGGAACTGATAACTTATTTATCGGCAAAAGAGACGGATACAGTCAAAGTTTTAACGGCCTCATTGACGAAGTCAAAATATACAACTCTGCCTTAACCGCTGACCAAGTCAAATTCGATTATAACCAGGGCAAAGCCGCTATTCTAGGATCCTCATCTAGCAACACCGGTTCCACTGCTCCCGGCGGCTCCGCCGCCCAAGAATACTGTGTCCCCGGCTCCACCGACGCCTGCTCTCCCCCAGTGGCCGAATGGAAACTAGATGAGAAGACAGGCAGTTATGCTTATGATACCAGTGGGAATGGGAATAAGGGAACATTAACGAACATGGAATCTTCTGATTGGAAATCCGCTGGCCAGTGTCATTCTGGAAGTTGTTTAGAGTTTGATGGGGATAATGAATATGTAAATGTCCCACATGTCACTAGCATCGCTGTAGCCGGCTCGATCACCATCGAGGCTTGGGTCTATCACACAGAATCTCAAAGCGGGGACCACAGAATTGTAAGTAAAGATGCTAGTACTGACGGCTATGTTCTATATCTCAACAGTGACAATATAGCAGGCAAGGTTGGAGATGGTAGCAATTGCTATTTGAATTCATCAGTTGATGTTCCCCTAAACTCCTGGCAACACCTAGCAATGACGGCCGACGGAAGCGACTTAAGACTGTACTTAAATGAGAAAAAAGTAGACTCAAAAAGTTGTGGTAGTGTCCAATCCAATACAGTAGACTTAGCAATCAGCAGGCACACCGGCGGCTCTCAGTACTTTAACGGCCTCATTGACCAAGTCCGCATCTACAACTATGCTCGCACCCCCGCCCAAGTCGCCTGGGACTATAACCGCGGTAAACCAATTGGCCATTGGAAACTAGACGAATGTCAAGGCACTATTGCCTACGACTCCTCCGGCATTGGTAACACCGGCAACATCAATATCGGCCCTTCTGGACCCCAAACCTCAGCCGGTACCTGTGCCACTGCCTCAACCGCCTGGGGCTCCGGTTCTACCGGCAAATATTCTGCCAGTCTAAATTTCGACGGTACCGATGATTATGTAAACATAGCTAATTCTAGTTCGCTAAATTTTGGCAATAATGATTTTTCAATCAGTTTTTACACGTACAGAACTGCCACCGGTTTACAAGGTGGTAGTTATCTCAAAAAAGGCAACTACACAGCCGGGATAGACACCTATGATCGTATTTTTAGAGTGAATACCAACACTGGAGAGCTCGCCCATATCGCTCTTGATGCAACACAAAACCAATGGGAGCACCACATCTTTACTGTAACTCAAAACAGTACCCCTTATATCAAACATTATATCGATGGTATTTTTAATAACTCCGGTTACTCTGAAGTGGGTAATTTAGGCACTTTCAATTCTGACAGTTACGACCTAAGAATTGGTCACAGCACAGCAGGCGGTGTAAATCGCTATTTTAACGGTCAAATCGACGATGTCAAAATATTTAATTATGCCTTAACTTCCGATCAAATCAAAGTCCTTTATAACGACGGTGCTGTTAGTTTTAAATAACTCCATGTCTATACCTTCAAAACTAACCAAATTATCATACAAAAGCTTGTTTATTGTTGTTGCCTTTCTCTTAATCCCTATAATCATGATGGTGAGGCTTCAAGAGCCTAATCCCGCAGCAGCGGGATGGTTCAATGATTCCTGGATGTATAGAAAGGCTATCGGAGTAACTGGAGCCAGTTCTGATCTAACTGACTTTCAAATTAGTTTTGATATTGGTACTTCAGATTTAGTTAATAGTGGCAAAATTCAATCTGATTGTGATGATTTAAGAGTAACTGATCATAATGGTAAACTCTTACCTCATTGGATAGAAGAAAACAATCCTGGTTGTAATGCAGCAACTGATACCAAAGTCTGGGTTAAGGTACCTTCTATTCCCAGCTCTGATGCTACCATCTATGTTTACTATGGTAATCCTAGTGCCAGAAATGTTGAAAACGGTGATAATGTCTTTGAGTTTTTTGATGATTTTAACTTAGATACTTCCTCTGACTATACCATCACTGAGCAAGTCAATCGCGGCGCTGGAACAGGTTTCGTTTGGGACACTACCAATTCTGAATTAGAAAGTGACACCAGCAACGACTGTGTCACCATCCACACCCCAACATCGCTATCTACCTTTTACGTTTGGACCACCGCCGCTTATACCGGTGATGATGACGGTGTTGGAGTTCTAATCAAAAGCTCTTCTACCTTTTACGAAGCTATCATAACCTCCAACCATCCTGCCGAAGGTGACGGCATCTATACCAGAACTTCCGGAGAACCCTCTCTCGCTCAAGCAACCACCAATCCCCACACATCCCAAGCACAAACTCACGAAATTGGCCTCAGTTACGACGGCTCACAACTCAAAATGTATGTCGACGGTATACTTGAAGCCACCTACAATGCCAGTATTACCCCAACAGGCCTCGGGGTAATCAGTGAAGCCAACGGTCCAGCCGCTACTTATAGTAATTTAATCGCTCGCAAATACACCCCCATTCAACCTTCCTCCACTCTCGCCTCTGAAGAAGTCTCCCCTGGCCCCATCGCCTTTTGGAAATTCGACGAAGGCGTCGGTACCACCGCTTACGACTCTACCCAAAACAACAATGACGGAAAGATTTCTGGAGCTACTTGGCAAAATGAAGACATGTGCGTAAGTGGAAAATGTTTTTATTTCGATGGAAGTAGCGACAAAATATCAATGGCTGATTCTACTGTCTTAGATATAAGCTCACCATTAACAGTTTCTGCCTGGATAAAACCAAATACTGTTTCCGGTAGTCAAATTATCGTCGACAAGGAACCGGGAGGTATCGGTGGAACCGAAGACGGCTATCAATTTTATTTAGACGATAGCAATCTAAAAGTTTGCTATGGAGATGGCGGCAGTGAAGAATGTGTTACCGCCAATAGTGCTATAGAAGCCAACGTGTGGCAATCAGTTAGTCTGGTTTTTGACAACAGCAACGTAACTCTCTACAAAAACGGAATCGTCATCAAACGAGACACCAGTCAAATAGCCACTAGCTTTTCCAACAGCGATATCTTAGAAATAGGAGAGCACACTTGCTCAGGTTGCAAAAATACTTTTACTGGTTTCATCGACCAAGTCAAAATATATCCATATGCCAGAACCGCCGAGGAAATCAAAGCTAATTATAACTCAGGTAAGGCTGGTTTATCATCAGACAAAGGTTCATCTACTATCCTCGGTACTTCATCAGGTGGTAATAATTTATCTAGTGGACTAGTTGGCTATTGGAATATGGACGCCGGTACCGGTACCACCATAGTAGATCTTTCTGGCAATGGCAATACCGGCACCCTAATTAATGCCGGATGGATCACCGGCAAATTTGGAATCGGAACTAGCTTTGACGGCAACAACGATTACATAAACATACCCACAAATCCTATCTCAACAAACACTATTTCATTTGGTGGATGGTTCAAAGTGCCAGATTCAAGCAACGACTATACCCTTATGTCAGGAAACGAATCTAACGCCGTTAATGAATTTACACTACAATCCGACAATAGTAGTGGGTTAGCTCTCATCCATTATGATGACAGTGGAGGAAACCATAACATTCCTTCCAGTCAATACATAACCAATGAATGGGTTCACTTATTTGGAACTTACGACGGTAATACAATCAAATTTTACATTAATGGTAATTTTATAAACTCCAACACCAATATTACCTCCAGACCTCAAGACGTTAGCCCATGGACAATTGGAAGAAGAGAAGCCTCCGGTGGCAGCGATTACCAAAAAGGCCCTATCGACGAAATCCGCATCTACAACCGCGCCCTCTCCCCCACCGAAGTCCGCCAACTCTACAACTGGGCCCCTGGACCAGTAGCTTATTATAACTTCGACGAAGGCAGCGGTGATACTGCCAACGATACTTCTGGTAATTCCAATACCGGCACCTGGTCCGGCACCGGCACCCATTGGGGTGTTGGCAAATACGGCAATGCCGGTAATTTTAATGGAAGTGATGACTATGTAAATATTGCCAGTGGTCCAACTTTAGGCACAAATGACTTCGCTTTTATGGCCTGGGTAAAATATGAAGATATAAATGGAGGAGGAGGAAACCCCCAATCTGTCATTGCAAACGAAACCTATGCCTGCAAAGGCCCCTCGATCACAGAAGATTATGGAACAATAAAATTCTACACCGCTGTTTCAGGTAAGTCTTTCGGTGGAAGTAATATCTCCACCATTCTTAATCAATACACCCATATAGCTTTTATCAGACAAGGTGATACTGTATATGGTTATGAAAATGGCATTCTAAAAGGCTCAGTTACTGATTCCGAAATTGGAACAATGGATGTTAGCAACAACACTTGGAAAATTGGATATCACGGAAGTTGTACAGGCGGAGTTACACCACTAAAAGGTCTCATTGATGAAGTAAAAATCTACAACTACGCCCGCACCCCAGGCCAAATAGTAGAAGACATGAACGCCGGCCACCCCATCGGCGGCTCCCCTGTCGGTTCCCAAGCAGGCTATTGGAACTTCGAAAAAGGCTACGGCTCCACCACCTACGACAAATCTGGCCAAGGAAATAATGGCACCTTGGGCACCGGCAATTCCGCCCCCTCCTGGACTAACAACGGCAAAATCGGCAAAGCATTAAGTTTCGATGGAAATGATTACACAAAAGTAGGAACAAATCTAAACCCACCAACTGCCATTACTATCTCCGCCTGGGCAAACACACAATTAGTATCCGGCAGCTACTACAGCATAGTCGGTCGTTATTACAATGATTCTCCTTGGTATTCATATGAATTATTTTATGATTACGGAGTTTTAAAATTTAAAATAAATCTAGATGGAGTAGGCAAAAATGTTTCAACAACTCCCCCTTCAACAGACACATGGCACCACATCACCGGAACATATGACGGAACAAATATAAAAATCTATCTCGATGGTAAACTAAAAAACTCAACATCTGCTTCGGGAGATATATTCTATACTCCTGGTTGGGATACTTACATAGGAGCAAGAGTCTATAACAGCGACTTCTTTTATGGCTCCATCGATGAAGTCAAAATCTACAATTCTGCCCTAACCGCCGATCAAGTCAAATTCGATTACAACCAAGGCAAAGCCGCCATCCTTGGAGCCTCTTCTAGCAATACCGGCTCCACTGCTCCCGCTGGTTCCGCCTCCCAAGAATACTGTGTCCCCGGCTCCACCGACGCCTGTACTCCCCCCGTAGCCGAATGGAATTTTGAAGAAAACACCGGATCCTCTGCCAACGATACCTCCGGCAATGGCAACACCGCCACCCTCGGTTCCGGCAACTCCGCCCCCACTTGGGATGTTGGCTACAACTCCTCCGGCGCCGGATTAAAATTTGATGGAAGCAATGATTACGCCAACGCAGGAACAAACCCCATAACCGGAACCAACGCTTTCACTATACAAGGATGGTTTAAAACTGGTTCCCATTCAGATTACGGCCTCGGATTACTTATAGGAAACGCCAGTAGTTCTCAATCTGCCTGGTTGGGTTGGAGCCAGGCAGTTCAAGTCGGAACACCTAATTCAATTGGTGGAGGATTCTACGGAAGCAATTATGGATCCGGCATTACTGACAACAATTGGCACTTTTTAACTTTGACTTTTAGCGGTGGGGCAAGCGGTACCGCCTTGCTCTATGCTGACGGAATACAAAAAACTACAGATACTGAAACCCCAAACCTACAATCAACCTCGATTATGTTTGGCAAAGCCAATACAGGAACCGACCACTGGTACAACGGCCTCGTCGATCAAGTCCGTATCTACGACTATGCCCGCACCCCCGCCCAAATCGCCTGGGACTACAACCGCGGCAAACCCATTGCCCACTGGAGACTAGACGAATGTCAAGGCACCATCATCTCCAATGCCATCAGTATTGGCAATACTGGCAATCTAAATATCGGCCCCTCCGGATCCCAAACTTCAGCCGGTACCTGTGCCACTGCCTCAACCGCTTGGGGTGTCGGTTCTACCGGCAAATACTCTGCCTCCTTAAACTTCGACGGTACCGATGACTATGTTTCCATTGGTGACATCGGCACCAGCGCCACTGCCTTATCTTTTTGGGTCAAACCCTCATCCACCACTCAAAGCATCGTTGAACTTTCTGCATCCGACAGCATAGCCATCTCATCCAGTACTGTCTCTGTCACTGGTTTTGGTACTGAAACAGTTTATGTAGATGGTCATATCTCCTCATCTGTCTCCAACACCAACTGGCACCACATTACTGTTGTTTCCTCTGCTTCTATTCCTGCCAATACTGTCAATATCGGCAAAGTTTCTTCTACCTACTACTCCGGTCAAATCGACGATGTCAAAGTCTTCAACTACGCCCTCACCTCCGACCAAATCAAAGTCCTCTATAACGACGGCGCCGTATCTTTCAAATAGTATGTGGTGGTATGTCTACCTACTCCAAAGCTTAAAAGACAACAGTTGGTATATTGGTTGTACCAATGACTTAAAAACAAGACTAGATCATCACAATAAGGGCTATTCAAAATATACTAAAAATAAAATTCCATGGAAATTAATTTATTATGAATCCGGATTAAATAAACAACTAGCCTTCAAGCGAGAAAAATATTTAAAAAGCGGCTACGGTAGAAGATTCCTTAAGCAAAGAATCAAACCGTGCCACGTCAATCCCGCAACGGCGGGATGATACGTGGTCAAAGTCCTTTATAACAACGGCGCCGTTTCCTTCAATTAGCCTGTGTCTCTAAATACTAAATACTAGATACCAGAAACTCCACCACATAATCAAAAAACTCCCCCAACTTCTCTCTTTCATTTATCGGCACAAACGGTCTAATGTCAACAATAAATTTTCCCTTACTAAACTTTTTTACTCGATCAATTAACTGTTTATATTTAAATTTCCCCAAATCATAGTATTCCAATTTTTTTTCCACCATTTTTTTATCTATCCCTATATTTTTACTCAACAAAAACCATAAATCATATATATCCCTCCCCTTCTCTCGGGTCAAAATCGCCCTTATTTTCTCCGCCACTATTTCCCTGGCTGACAAATGATGCACAAAAGATCTAAACACCACCGGATAACCGGTCGTTACAATCGATTTACTCGGCTCCAACACCTTTTCCCTAAACGAAAAATCTAAATTAACAAACACTTTCTCATACGTTAAAAGATGTCGCGCACCCACCAAACTCTTTCTATCTTTAAAGCTAAAATTATAATAACTTTTTAACTTCTCAAAAAAACTTTTTATAAAATCATCAAAATCTTCTTTGCTTCCTTCCACCGCAAAATCTAAATCCTCCGAAAACCTACTGCCTTCCAAAATTAACCTAATCGCCGTCCCACCTTTAAAATAAATATTTCTACCACCCTCTTCCTCATACAACTCCTTCAAAAACAAAATCTGAATATATTCTCTTGCCACCACACTCTCGCTAATCTTGTATTTTTTTGCCAGCTCCTGTATTTGATTGGTACTAAGCATATTCTTTATTAATTTTTAAATATAAATCCATAATTTTCTTGCCAACCTTAAGTCGTTTTGTTATACCTTCAAAAACCTCTCCATCAATCTTAGTCATATCATACTCATCAAAATTTATACTTTTCAATCCTTTCGCTGTCAAATATAGCTGGTCAAACAAGGCTTTTTCCGCCGTCGCCACTAAAGCCTTGTCAACTTTTGTATACATGCCAAAATACTTAGCCACCACATGTTTGTAACTATAAACTTTATCGTCAAATTTTTTAGTCATAGTTTTTTTAACAGTTACGCTTGTCACTTCAAACAAAAATTGAGACAATACCCCCCAATAATTCAACGCCGTCTCCAATGACACATATGACGGCTGATACAAAAAATTAGCAATTTCAAAAGTACTTCCCTTGCCTGCCACCTTATACTTTCCCCTCTCTATCTTCACCAAAATATTATTATCCACAAAGTCATTAATGACTCTATAAAGGGTCCTGTCGTTTTCTATTTCCAGCAAATCTTTTACAGTCCCCTTGCTCATCAAAGCTAATTCCGACTCCAACAATTTTTTAGTCAACAAACTCAAGCTATACGTTCCCATATACTGTCAATATTAGACACTTTATCTACCCATGTCAATTACTAATTTAAAAGAAAGTCGCCACCGCCCTCACCTCTGATCAAATCAAAGTCCTCCATAACAACGGCGCCATTCTACTGATAATGATCCGTCACCGCCAATATCTCTATCACCTGCCTACCTTTTCGAAAAACAAACAAAGCCCGATACTTCCTATCCACTCTAAAACTATAGATCCCTTGACTCTTTGGTTCCAACAATTCCATTCTCAAACCTGGATATCTAGGATTTCGTTCCAAAAACCCCACTTGCTTCTCAAACTTCTTTACCAACCCTCTCTTCCTCAAATACTTCTCAACTCCCGAATCTACTTTTAATATTTTCATTTACCAAAATAACTTGACCTCGACAAACCTTCTTCCAAGTCCCTTAAAAACTCTTTACTGTATTTTCCAGTCTTAGCAAACTCGTTCACAACTTTCGCTCTACTCCTAGTTACCGGGCTAACAAAAGGATAGTCAGACACATCCATCAAAAGATCATCTCTTTTTGCCATAAATCTCAATATATTTCTCACAAACTCACTCCTGTTAGCAAACCCCAAATCCACCGCCTTTTTATTAATCCAATCCAACTGATCATCAGTTAACGATATATTTACTGTCGCCATGATCCATTTTAACAAACTTTGCTAAACTTTGTCAATCTCCAAAATCCACCAACACCTCTCTTCCCTTCTTTCTTTCACCAAAACCTCTATAATTATCTCATGTTAGCCAAGCTCCAATCCATCGCCACCTACGGCCTAAAACCCCAACTTGTCGATGTCGAAGTTAACGTCAACAAAAAAGGTTTTCCCGGTTTTAATATCGTTGGCCTGGCCAGCAAATCCGCCATCGAAGCCCAACAGCGTATCAAAACCGCCATCCAAAACAGCCACTTAAACTTTCCCCAAGCTCGCATCACCGTCAATCTGGCTCCCGCCGATCTGCCCAAAGACGGTTCTGCTTTCGATCTACCCATTGCCATCGGTATTATCACCGCCACCACCGACCTTACTCCTCCCCCATCCAGTCTTTTTTTTGGTGAACTTTCCTTAGATGGTAGCCTCCGTCACACCAAAGGAGTATTTCTTCTGGCCCTTTTAGCCAAGGAACGCGGCCTCAAAAATATTTTTGTCCCCAGACTGGCCGCCAACGAAGCCACTGTCATTGAAGGTATCAATGTTTATCCGGTTCACAACCTCACCGACCTCATCCGTCATTTTGACACCAGCCACCCCATCCATCCTCTTTCTCCTATTAGTACCAAAAAGGTCTTGTCTGACGTTCACCCCGAATTCGACTTTGCCGAAATTTTGGGTCAACTCCAAGCCAAACGCGCCCTCGAAATTGCCGCCGCCGGCTCTCACAATATTCTTCTCATCGGTTCCCCCGGTGCCGGCAAAACCATGCTTTCCCGCGCCTTACCCGGCATCTTACCCAACCTAACCGAAGCCGAGTCTCTGGAAGTCACCAAAATCTACTCTATCTCCGGCCTCATTCCTGCCGGTGGTTCCCTGGTCCGCCTCCGTCCTTTTCAATCTCCCCACCATACCGCCTCCCAAGTTTCCCTTATTGGTGGTTCCTCCATTCCCCACCCCGGCCAAGTCTCCCTGGCTCACCGCGGTATTTTATTTCTGGACGAATTTCCCGAATTCACCCGATCCTGCCTGGAAGCCCTTCGTCAACCCCTTGAAGATGGTTTGGTCACTATCTCCAGAGCCTCCGGCTCCGTCACCTTCCCGGCTCAATTTATGCTGGTTGCCGCCGCCAACCCCTGTCCTTGCGGCTACCTGATGGATCCCAAAAAAGACTGCCACTGCACTCCCCACCAAGTTGCCCGCTACCAAAAAAAGCTATCCGGCCCCATTCTGGACAGAATTGATCTTCACCTCAATGTTTCTTCGGTTGACGTCAACAAACTCATGGTTGACCAACCCAAAAACAGCCAGACTGACTCCTCTGTCACCATCAGAACTCGCGTCATCACTGCTCGCCGTCTCCAAACCAAACGTTTCAAAAAATTTGCCAGGCTCCATACCAACTCTGATATGAAAAACAAACACATCAAGCTCTTTGCCAAGCTCACCCCTTCCGCCAACCTACTGCTAAAGCAAGCCGTCAACAAATATGCCCTTTCCGCCCGCACTTATTTCAGACTCATCAAAGTCGCCCGCACCATCGCTGACCTAGCCACCTCCCCTGACATTACCGATTCCCATATCGCCGAAGCTCTCCAATACAGAATCAGAACCAATGCCTAATTAAAAATTTCTCTTATATATCTTGTCTCTATATCCAACCTCCACAATCCAAATCTGCCCTCTTATTCTGTCCACCTCAAAAACAACCCTTATTTTCCCCACTCGCAACCTATACAACTCTTCCTTAACCCCCCTTAATCTCTTTACATTCCCTGTCTGTCTTGAAAACTCTTTTAAAATCTCTATTTTGGGAAAAATCTTATCCGCATCAACCTTCGTTAACCTCTCAAAATCTCTTCCACCTTTTCTAGAAAACCTAACTCGAAAGCTCAAACCCATATTTCCTTGCCATATCTTCTAAACTAATACCCTTGCCTTTATCCAATTTTACCAACTTTCTCGCCAACATCTCATCTTCATAATCTTCTAGTCTTTCCAACAATTTATTATATCTCTCCACACTCAACAATACCGCCTTTGGAGTTGACCTCTGAAAAATCATTGTTACTCCCTCTTTTTTGACCTTATCCAACAAAGCAATAGTATTCACTCTCAAATCAGTCACCGTAGAAATATTTTTTGCTGTTGGCATTAACATAACATTATTGTAACATTAACGTAACAATTGTCAACCATATAGCTGGCTATGTGTTCCCAAAGCCACAAATATTACCCTATTTTTTTCTTCTATATAAATCACCCTCCAATCCCCCGTTATATTTATACTCCTATAACCTTTCCAATTACCAACCAATCCATGATTTCTTAACAAAACACTATTTTTATCTTTTGTAAACAAAACGTATCTTTTATCAAACTTACCCTGTATCTTCTTCGTTGCTTTTCTATATTCTTTCTTGAATCGTATACTAAAATCAGTCTTCATCTTTCTTAAGCCATTTTATTGCATCTTTTGGGTTTTCAAAAGACCTAACCCTCCCCGCCTTAATATCCGCTTCAGACTCCCTTAACATCTTCTGCATATAAGCGTTCGGAGTCTCATCCAAACTCACTGCCATCCCCCTGGTCCTTACAAACTGCTTCAAAAATAAATTAATTGCCGTACTCAAAGATAAACCCAACTCCGCAGCAATTTTCTTCGCTTCACTTTTTACTTTTTCATCAGTTCTAATATTTATTACTGCTGTGTTCATGTATACAAAGTATATACATTGTGTATAATAAAATCAATGAGCAAATCAAAAAACTTTTCCCAAGGCCGCTTGGGCGAGTCTCTGGCCCGTCAATTTCTGGAAAAAAAAGGTTTTCAACACCTTCAGTCCAACTTTCACACCCGTTTTGGTGAAATTGATTTAATCATGACCGACAATAATAAATTGATTTTTATCGAGGTCAAACTCAAATCCCCTTTCTCTCCCGGCACTCCCGAACAAATGATTTCTGCCAAAAAAATAAGCCAAATCCACCACACTGCTCTTTCTTTTCTACAACAAAACCAAAAACTTGCCAAAGCCCACCCCTCCTACCGCATCGATGCCATCTGCATCGTCGGCAACACTATCAGACATTACCCCAATATATCTTTATGAAACACTGGAAAACCTACCCCATCCGTAAACGCCATCAATTCTATTATCGTGGCACTTGGAAAAAGTCACTTTTCAAAAAAACTCTTTCTATTGTTGGCTCCCGCCGCCACACCACCTACGGCCAAAAAGCCCTGGAAAAACTCATGCCCGACCTTGTCGCCAACCATATCACTATCATCAGCGGCTTTATGTACGGCATCGATTCCCTGGCTCACCGGCTTTGCCTTGACCTTGGCGGCAGCACTATTGCCATCTTAGGCTCCGGCCTCAACTGTCTTTATCCACCCGAAAACGACCTCTTATACTCCCGTATCCTGGATAAAGGCGGTTTAGTTATCTCCCAATTTGAGCCCGACTTCAAAGCCACTCTTTGGTCCTTTCCTCAAAGAAACATCACCGTCGCCAAATTCTCCACCCTCGGGGTTTTAGTCGTCGAAGCCGGCATCAAATCCGGTTCCCTCATCACCGCCACCCTGGCAAAAAAATTTAAAAAACCCCTCTTTGCCATCCCCGGTCCCATCACCAGCTCCGTCTCCGTTGGTACCAACCAACTCATCAAAGACGGCCAGGCTCTCTTGGTTACCACCGCCAAAGACATTACCAAAACCACCCAACTTCCTCTATCTCTCACCCCCACCAATCTACCTCAAATCGAGTCAAAAATCATCGACTGCCTCCAACTTGAACCTCTCTCCCTTGACCAACTCTCCCTAAAGCTCAACCTCCCCATCCCCACTCTCTCCCCGCACCTTTCCTCCCTGTCCCTCAAAGATCTAGTCGAAGACATCAACGGCAAATTTTACCTAGTTTCTTAATTCCTAAAAGTTACCGTCACTCCCTGAGGCAAATCCACCCCTTCCGCGTTCGCCCAAATATCAAACTGTCCCTCTTCATTTGAACTCATCACAAAACTAACCTTGCCCATCGCATCAGTCATCCCCATTTCCGGTACAATCCCATCCATCCCTATCAACCGAACCGACTTATCCGGCACTCCTTTCCCACTCTTATCCATCAAAAACACATTAACCACATTCTCATCCTTCCCATCAGCTTTAGCCAGTATCTTGCCTCCCAAAACATATGAATCAGATATCGACACCGTTACCCCCGGAGCCGATTGAGATACCGATACCAAAATTCTTGGCACCACAATAGAAGCCAAAAAATAAACACCCAGCAAAGACACCAACACCACTACCAAACTTACTACTGTCTTCCTATCAAGCTTCTTCATAATCAATATTCACACCTATTACCCAAAATATACATAATTTCACTAGTAAAAGTCAAATTGACCCATTCTAAAAACCAGCAACTTTTAAACCTAAAATATCAATCACAAAACTAGACTGCTAAGCTAAAATAATTTACTTTCCTCCCTAAACTTCAATCAAAATACCATCTCTCCTGCCCTAATTTCACCCCCCGTCCCAACCATTTTAGTCAACCCTCAAAATAACACTTCACACTATATACTTCTCCATGTTCTCAGCTCACTTTTTGGCCAATTTTCACCTCAATTTTTCATTCTAAATCAACCGATAACCCATTTTCCCATTTTCACCCCATCTCACCCACCCTTTCACCACTTTTAAGCAAATTAAAGCAAATTTTAGCGCCCTAGACCCCTACAATTAACATCAAATTCCCTTTTCCGTATATCTCCGCACCTATTCACTCCCTCTCTCATACCACCGGTTATATTTTCAAAGACATAAGACATATATTGATAGTAGGCATACCCCCCATGGTAACGACCATGAAAATAAATACCCCTTCAAAAAAGCCTTAAATTCGACCCCTCCAATACTATCGAAACTACTCATTTACCACTAAAAACTGCCTATTGACAGTCTTTTTCTAATAGTAAATATTAGTAAGTAGCTACTTATCACTTTCTATAAACATGTATAAAAAATATAATTTTCAACCTAAATCTTTATCTCCGCGTGATCATCACGGTCTTAACGCCGCCGATAACAAAAAGTTCGACATTTCCATCTTAGCCGAAAAGCTTGTCCCTTTTTTAATCATTGCCACCGGATTTGTCTGGCTCTGGAAATGATCTAACCATCACCCATGTCCTATCC